>ERZ1024493.2-NODE-2-length-160221-cov-38.442809_pt1 | contig 160221 bp, 129 predicted proteins | sample MGYA00520796_ERZ1024493 | MGnify/ENA primary metagenome ERZ1024493 (study PRJEB33242, sample SAMEA3444320) | Homo sapiens | biome: Host associated; feature: Gastrointestinal tract; material: Stool | place: Uganda | collected 2011-01-01 ...
CGCGGCGATAATAGCCCGTAGGGCGAAGGCAGCGCGCTGCCGCTTTTTTTGTTTATAAACCTTTTTCTTGATTGAAAAAGGTTTTTTTAATACATTTATTTGTTATATCAAATTTGATATTATTTATTTTTGGAAGAAGGTATGGGATATGGTTGTTTTTAATAGCATAAAGTTATATGGATTCGATTGTTTTTTAGAAGGTGAAGAAGTATTTTTTAAAGACAAGTTCGATTCTTCTTGGTCTAATGAAAAGCAAAGTTCTTTTACAAAAGCATTAAATTTTGCTTTCTTTGGTAACAATATAGATGATAATAAGATGAAAATATGCCTCTGTGGTGTATTCAATAATAAAAATGTTTTATTGACACGTTGCTTTGAAGAATCTAAAGGCGATATTCTTTTGTTTTCAGAAAGTAATGGTGTACCTATAGAAACTGATACAAAAAAAATAGAGACATTATTGGATGAATCAGTTTATTTTGATGGGTCCAATAATTTGAATTGGTTATGCAAAAATTCAGATAATTACTATGACGAATGGGTTGAATTTACTAAATTATCAGAAAATAAATTAAAAGAAGCTTTTAATGATAGAAAGGCCATATTTGATCTATTTCAAAAATTGAGATGCGATTCTGATGATTTTTATCAAGAATCAGTTTCTAAGAATTCAATCGATGAAAGTTCCTCTTTAGATGAGATTTCTGCTTTTATAAAATCTATTGTTCCTCTTTATACTAAGGATTTAGCTAACAATTTGAAGCAATTTAATTCTTATAAGGACAAGGTGGATGGTTTGAAGACTAAAATCGATGCTAAGGAAAAGTATGAAAGTTATGTAAAAGAATATACTTCAGTAAAAAACCTTCTAAATTTAAAGAGGAAGAATTATTCCTCATCTAAAGAACAAATTGAATCATTAACTAAACAAATTGAAGAACATAAAAAAGATATAGAAGAATTAAAAACTTTAGAGGCAGAAAAACCTTTTTATTTCAAACATGATGAAGGAAATAAAGAAATCGATTCTTTGAATGAAGAAATCAAATCAATTAAAGAAAAGGTCCAAGATTTAGTAAATCAACAGAAAAGTTTAAATACAGTAGCTAAGAATAATGAGACTTTCTTGGATAAAATGCCTAAGGATTTAGATGAATCTTATAAAAGTTTAGAAAAACAATATGATTCATTAGGTGAAGCTATAGAAAAATTAAATTTGATCGGTCAATCATTAGTTGCAATAGATGATCAAGCTGAAGAAGCAGAGTATTATGAGGGCAAAATGTATGAAGCTGAAGAAGAATTAGATTCTCTTATTTCTAATAAAGTTGATACATCTTTGGTCAATGCAAAAAGAGAGGAAATCGAAAGTTATAAGAAACAGATGAATGAAGCTAATTCCTCTAGAAATGATGCCCAGAGAATTTGTGTCGAAATCTTAAAACCATACGGTGCTAAAGATTTTAATTCTGTCAGGTCTCTATATCCTAATGTATTGTCTAAACTGACTAAGGAAAGAGAGGAATATAGAAGGCAAGGCTCCATAATTGCTGATCAAATTTCAAAGAGAGAATTAGCAAAGAAAGGCATAGATCTTCGCAATATTAGTATTCCTAGAATTGAAAATAAATTGAAAGAGTATAACGAACAAATAATTACCAATCAAAATAAGATTGAACAAATAAGACAATCTATGAATGAACAATTAAAAGGTAGAAAATTCATTTCATTTAGAGATATTTGTATATCTTGTGATGATTTAAAGGATAAGATTGATGAATTTGATAGGTTGTTCAATAACAACAAACAAGAGATGGAGGAGTCTTCAAAGGAAATTTTAGAATTGACCGAAAAATTTAAGAATCTCGAAGACAATAAAGTCGAACCTGTCGATGAATTTGGCCCTGCCACTTCATCTATGAAATATCAGATGAATGAATTGAATGCAGATTTACTTTTGATGAAAAGAAAGAATGATAATTATCAAAATTTCATCGATGATGGAGAAAAAATTATTGAATTGATCGATAAGTACAATTCAAAATCTCAATCTGATTTAAATTATAAACATATTGAAGATTCTTTTAGAAAGAAGAAAATATCGTTCAAAGGAAATAAATGACAAACTATTCTCTTTTTATGGTCAAAAAACAAAGAAATCTTTCCAAATGAAGTATTTTCTTCTTGAAGTTGAAGGCTAAAGATAGTATATTCTTTTGTGCTGTAGTCCTTCACTGACTGCAACCATTTTACTACGGTAAATTTTAATTACTTTAAATAGTAAACCGCCATGAATGAGTCTAAGTGAAAAGATTTATAGGAGGACATTTTAAAAATGTACGCAGTAATTGAAACCGGCGGAAAGCAATTGAAAGTTTCTGAAGGTGAGACAGTCTTAGTTGAAAAGTTGGATGGCGAAGTCGGCAGCGATTTCGTATTCGACAAAGTTATGGCCGTAGTCGATGGCGATAACACCAAGATTGGTACACCTTATGTCGATGGAGCAAAAGTCTCAGCAACTATCGTCAAGCAAGACAAGAACAAGAAGGTTATCGTCTTCAAGTATCGCTCTAAGACTAACTATCGTAAGAAGACTGGTCATCGTCAACCTTACACCAAGGTAACCATCAAGTCTATCCAATTATAAGGAGTTTGATGCGTTGATTGAAGTTCTCATCAGTTATACTTTGAATAGACTTTCAAAGATTAGTCTCAAAGGTCATGCTGGTTATGATATAGAAGGATACGATATTTACTGTGCTGCTGTTTCAACAGTTTGGCAGGGTGGATTGATATGTCTGGATGATCCTGATGGGTATGAACTTAAGATGAAAAAAGGTGACTCTCAATTAGTCATCAAAGGCGAAAGAAGTGACCATGACAAAGTCGTACTTGAAGTAATAGTGAGAGAATTGAAGGAGTTGTCGAAGAACTATCCGGATTATGTCCGGCTTAAGGAGGAAACAAAATGAAATTGAAGTTTGATATCCAGCTGTTCGCTTCTAAGAAGGGAGTCAGCTCTACTAAGAACGGAAGAGATTCCGCTGGAAGACGTCTTGGAGCTAAAGTTGCCGATGGACAAATCTGCAATGCTGGTGCTGTCATTTATCGTCAACGTGGAACTAAGATTCATCCTGGAACAAATGTAAAACGTGGTCATGATGACACATTGTTTGCAATGATTCCTGGTGTTGTCAAGTATGAGCGTGTTGGAAAGAACAGAACTAGAGTTTCTGTCTATCCTGCAGTCTCTGCTGACAAGGCCTAAGTCTCTTAAGGCTTATCACATTTTTTAAGATGCTGAATAATGGGGCCGATTAGGCCTCATTTTCTTTAATGGAGGTTTTTATATGATTGATCGTGTTAAAGTAACCCTTATCTCTGGAAAAGGTGGCGATGGAAAAGTCGCATTTTTACATGAAAAAGGTAAAGCTATGGGTGGGCCTGCCGGTGGAAACGGAGGCAAGGGCGGAAGTATCTACATCAAGGCTCAAACCGGATATAATACTTTGACTGCTTATCGTTTCGGTAAAACTATCAAAGCCCCTAATGGTGAAAATGGTCATGAAAAAAACATGTATGGTAAATATGCACCTGATGTCATTTTACCTGTTCCAGTTGGTACTGTCGTCAAGGATATGGAAGGAAACCTTTTAGCTGATCTTTCACATGATGGTGACTCTTATTTGGCATGCGAAGGTGGACGTGGTGGTAAAGGAAATAGCTGTTATGCTAACCCTGTTAGAAAAGCCCCTAAGTTTGCAGAGAATGGTGCCCCTGGTAAAAAAGTCGAACTTTATTTTGAAATGAGATTATTGGCCGATTGTGGTTTAGTGGGACTTCCTAACGCTGGAAAATCCACATTTCTTGGAAAGGTGACCAATGCTCATGCTAAAGTAGCCAATTATCAATTCACCACATTGGAACCTCAATTGGGCGTTGTCGATTTAGGAAACGACGAGACTTTTGTCATGGCTGATCTTCCTGGTCTTATCGAAGGTGCTCATTTAGGAAAAGGACTTGGAATTTCTTTTTTGAGGCATATCGAAAGATGCAGAGTTATCCTTCATGTAGTCGATATCTCAAACGATGAAGCTTTTGACAATTTTGTAAAAATCAATGAAGAATTGAAGGACTATTCGTTAGGATTGATAAATAGACCGATGATCGTTGTTTTGAACAAAGTTGATCTATTGAACGGAGATATGACTAAAGTAGATGAATTCAAGAAGAAAGCTGGAGACAAATATAAGATTTTTGTGACTTCTACCTTGGAAGGCGATGGCTTAAAGCCTGTTCTCAGAGAAGTGTTTGAGACTTTGAAAGTCACACCTATATTTCCATTGTCCGAATCCTATCTTCCCAACAAGGAGAAGGTCTACACTCTTAAGCCAGAAGATAAAGAAACAGTGCCTTTCACAGTTGTCAAACTTGAACCTGGTGTTTATAGAATCGAAGGTGAAACTATCGTCAATAAGTTCTCTATGCTCTCTTTGAGAGGTGATGATGCTATGACGAGAATTTTAGTTTTCCTTGAAAAATCTGGTGTAGATAAGAAGTTGCATGAGATGAATATTGAAGACGGCGCAACTATTATATTGAAGGATTTCGAATTTACATATTCTGCTTAATTTTTGATATTTTAAGGTCTTTTATGGTTTATATTATGTAATGGAGGATGGAAAATGTATTATTATTTGCACGGAACTGTAACTATTCATGAAAAGGATTCTATAGTAGTCGAATGCAATGGAGTTGGATATGAAGTATTGGTTTCCCATCCGGAAGATTACAATATCGGTGATACTATTAGAATTTATACTGCTTTTTATTCTAGGGAAGATGAACAGTTTTTGATTGGATTTAAAACTTTTGAAGAAAAAGCCTTGTATATTAAGCTCATCTCGGTAAAAGGTGTAGGACCCAAGAGTGCAATGTCAATTTTGGGTGGCTCTTCTTCTAGCCGTGTGAAAGAAGCAATCGATTCATCGGATGTTGTCTTTTTGTCACATTTGCCGAACATTGGACCAAAGACTGCTAAACAGATAGTCTTGGATTTGAAAGGCAAGTTGACTTATGGAACCGGAGTGGGTTCCGGTGATAAGAATTTGGATGATGCTGTTATCGGCTTGAAAAATATGGGCTTTAGAAAAGAAGAAATCGACGAAGTGATGACTAAAATTCCAGATCGTGGTTTATCGACTGAGGATTATTTGAAGAAGGCTTTGATTTTACTTAGTAAAAGAGGATAGTCTAAATGCTTGAAAGAGAGAGCATCGTTCACGATTTAAAGGATGAGGAAAAGGAAGATGAGGAAGAAATTTCCCTCAGGCCTTTGAAGTTGAACGATTATCTCGGTCAAACAGAGGCTAAGAAGACATTATCTATTTTTATCAAAGCGGCTTTGGAGAGAAGTGAATCCTTGGATCATGTTTTGCTATATGGACCTCCGGGGTTAGGAAAGACGACACTGGCCCATGTAATCGCCAATGAATTAGGTGCAAATATTAGAATGACATCTGGTGCTGCACTGGCTAGAGTCGGCGATTTGGCCAGCATTCTTTCGAGTCTTCAAGCGGGCGATGTTCTTTTTATAGATGAGATTCACAGAATGCCTAAAACTGTCGAAGAAATCTTATATTCTGCGATGGAAGACTTTACCATTTCCGTCGTGGTTGGAAGAGATGCTGACGCTAGATCTATAGATGTCACCTTAAAACCATTTACTTTGATTGGTGCTACTACTAAACCTGGAGATTTATCCGAGCCTTTGAGAGATAGATTTGGGATTGTAGCTAAATTGAATTTTTATTCTATTCAGGAGTTGTCTGAAATTATTCAAAGGACCTCCAAGGTTTATCATATGCCTTTGACCCAAGACGCTTCTAATGCGATTGCATCTAGAAGTCGTGGAACACCGAGAATCGCCAATAGATTCTATCGTAGAGTTCGCGATTTTGCGTCTTTTCAAAAAAAGTCGACAATCGATTTACCTCTCGTTTTATCCACTATGGACGCTCTTGGAATTGATGGATTGGGCTTGGATGATTCTGATAGAAAAATATTGGAAACTATGATCGATAGATTTAGCGGAAAACCTGTTGGCGTCAATTCTATTGCGGCCGCTGTGGGAGAAGATGCTCAAAATATATTGGATGTTTATGAACCTTACCTGATTCAATCGGGTCTTATCGACAGAACAGCTAGGGGGCGTGTGCCTACTAAATTAGCTTACCAACACCTTGGAAAGCAGGAATGAAAACATACCAAAGTATAATAGGTTGATTGATTTATTGTTAATTTGTATAGTACTTTGGATTATTTCGTAAGAAGCTTTTTTGTTGTCTCTTTAAGGAGGTTTTGTATGAAAAGACGTATCTTTGCATTCGTCACTATGGTAGTGACACTAGTATTATCAGTTTTGTTCTTGGCTCAGCCTATCAAGGACATGGTCAACTTATCGAATGATTATGGTCAAGGCATCACACTCGTCTATGACATCACAAAAAGAGCCGATGTCACTTCTGATGACTCCTCTAGTTCTCAAACTGCTAAAGATCTTACCGATATTGATATTGACAATATGGTCATGGAAAGACTCAATGCTGCGGGTGTTAGAGGTGCAGAAGTCACTTTGATGAATCCTGACGATCCATCTTATAGCTCCGATTATCCTCAAATCGATTCTGAAGGAAATACAGATGGTGATAATTATCAACGTCTTCGTGTCACATTGACCCAAACATCTTCTTCAGAGTTGGAAAATATTAAGCTTTTGATTTCTAGCACTGGCACTTTGACTGTCACAGATGCTGAAAACCATTATCATACTGGTACTGATTTCTTTGCAAGTTCAACTCCAGCTGAGGTTAAATATGATGAAGGAAAGCCTTATGTTTTGCTTCATGTAAAAGACAAATCGACTTGGGACGGATTCGTCAAAGAGGCTGAAGGTGTCAAAGATTCCTCTCTCCAGAAGCAAATGTTCATTTGGAGAAACTATATAGCAGGTACAGATACCTATGCCAAGGCTTATCCTTCCGACAAGGATGTCGCTAGTGATAGTGTAGTGAAATCTAAAATCTTGTTCCGCGACTCTACAGATTCAGCCTTCTCTACAGATGATACTTCAATCAAGATGACCTCGTATAAAGATGCCGACAACACTTCTCACGAATGGACAATTTCTTCCGCTAAAGCATATGTTGCTGCTATCAATGCTGAAGATTATGGCTTTGATATAAACTTAGCCTATTCTGACACTTCAGTTTCACCAAGATTAGGTGAGAATGCATTGCTTTATACAATTATTGGATTTGTTGTAGCTTATGTTGTTATTTTCGTAGTGATGATTTGTGTCTATGGTTGGTCTGGTGTTGTATCGTTAATTTCAAATTCCACCTCATTAGCTTTGAATGTTCTTATCTTCTCTGCTCTTGGATTTGAATTCAGCCCTGCTGCTGTTATCGGATTGGTTTTGTCTACTTTGTTAGGTGTCATCATCAATATCAATTACTTCCAACGTGTCAAAGATGAGTTGTCTAAAGGACGTGATTTGGTTAAGGCTAACAAAGAAGGCTATCACAAGTCTTACTTGTTGACTTTGGATATATGCGCCGGAACATTCCTTGCCGCAATCTCTACATTTTTCTTGGCTAAGGATATGACTCAGGTTGCAACTGGTGTCATCACTATCGGCTCAGTATTGGCTTTCTTAATCAACAACTACTTTACAAAGTGGATGTTATATTGGTTGACTACTGGTCTTGCTGAGAATCCTAAGAAGAATTATGGAATTTTTGGATATAAGACTAAGAATAACAGTACACCTGTCTATGTTGTTGATTCTGAATCTGCACTTCCCAAACGTGAAGAGAATGCTCCTACCAAGAAAGAGAAGAAGATGACTATGGTTGGAACAATAGTTCTATCCTCTTTGGCTTTGTTAGGTGTTGTCGGTCTCGGTGTCATGGGTGGCATCAAAGGTGGCGATGAGATGTTTGCTAGAGCCGGTAATTACAAGAGTGAGTACCGTATCGACATCATGACAACCGCTACTGGTTATTTAGGAGACAACCAGCAAGGAAAGATTGATTTTACTACTAACACTGGTGAAAATGTTGTCAAATATTTGCATTCTGAAAGAGCCTTTGGTAACGTCGCCAAAACTTATTTGGAACAAAAGGACATTACCATCGATGAGAACTATGTCGATACTTATTTGAATACTGTCGGACTTGAATTTTCATTAGAAAATGGTGAATTCCAAATAGTGACACTTCAAAACGATACTCAGGTCTTGGCAGGAAAGGGTGAATTCAATGTTGTCTATGCTTCATTCGTTTTGAATAAAGAGCCTTCGGATCCTTCGTCCTTGACTGCTTTGAAGCAAGCTATGGATACCTTGACAACCAATAGCACAGTTACTACTTCTGATTCTCAGACAAATATGACTGCTGCCAAAGGATTTGCCAATACTACATTGAAGAACAAATATTCTAAAGGCTATAGATTGACTGCAGGTGTTTCTAAATCTTCCGCTGTCGCTTATTATGAATCGTGGTTCTTCGCCGGATTAGCCTTGGGTGTGTTTATCTTAGCTTTATATGTATTTATTCGCTTTGGTCTTTGTGCCTTTATTTGCGAATTGTCGTTAAGTACTGCGTCTGTCGTATTTGTTCTTGCTTTGATGAGTGTATGTGGAATCGCCTTCTCAGCCTTCACTGCTTTCGGTGTGGCGGTCGGATCTATGATTCTTGGAATATTCAATATCTTCTTCTTTGAAAAGAATAGTGAATATCTACGTTCTCTCAAGTTGAAAAAGACAAAAGATATTAATCAGAGATTTGTTATAGGTTCTTTGAGTGTCAAAGCAAATCAAGCTATTTCGGTAGGTCTCATTGTTGTTGTTCTTTCCTTCAGTGTCTTTGGAATGGCCTTGATGGGAACCAGTTGCTTACCTATGTTTGTAGGAATGGTCTTAGTATCATTGATAGGAATTGGTTTGTCGTATTTCTTCACTCCTTATTTATATTTGTTCCTTAGAACTCATATTCATTTCACTGGAGCTGAAGAAAAAATACAAAATCAAAAGAAGAAGAAAGCCAGCAAGCCTAAGAAGATTATTGAAGCTGACCCAGACGAAGCCAAAGAAACAATCGTTCCTGGAGTCAACGATTATAAGAATTGGTAATTTATAAAAGCCAGTGAATACTGGCTTTTTTTGAAAGAAGGTTATGATGCAATCTTTTATAAAGAAATTGGTGGATTATCTTGGAATCGACGAGGAAGAGCTTTTGGAGAGAAGTCAAACACCCAAGAAGGAAGATGTACTTTGTTTGACTAAATACCCTGAAGAAGGTGCGATTGCATCATCATTTAATGATTTTGACAAAGCAGTTAAATTTATAGCTGATGGAATCAAAGCTAATGATAGGATTGCCGTATATGGTGATTATGATGTTGATGGACTTACTTCTACTACTATCATACATTTAGGACTTAAGTTATCAGGATTGAAAAACGTCGGCTTTTATATTCCTTCCAGATATGACACAGGATATGGCCTGAACATTTCTATTTTGGATAAGATGATAAAGACCGGTTATAAGAGAATTATTGCAGTTGATAATGGTATAACCAAAAAGAAAGAAATTCAATTTTTGTTAGATCATGATGTCAAAGTATTAGTTTTGGATCATCATGAAGAGCAAAAAAATTCATATCCTCCTTTTGGAACCGATAATTGTCTGATCTACCATAGAAACGATGTATCAGCTGCTTGTTTGGCTTTAGTTGTTATGGAAAGAATCTTGATGGATGATAGCCTAAATTTGAAACGATATATAGATAGAATGGAAGCAGTTAATTATTTCTTTACATTAGCTTCTTTGGCTGTTTTTTCAGACTGCATGTCATTGAATGTCAAATCTAATCTTGCATTGGCTAAATTGGGTTTGATTTATTTAAATAAGGGTGTTAAAAGTCAATTGGATCCATTTTATCAGGGTTATTCAAACATAGCTAAGTTGGTTGATAAATTTCTTGATAGAAATGTATTTACTTATCATGATATAAATTTCTCTATCAATTCAAAACTAAATTCCATCGCTAGAGTGAAAGGTGGAAATGCGACTAATATCGGTGTTTACTACCTCGAAGGAGATACTACGCATAATGGTGCTGATATTTTAGATTATATCGACCATGTATCTATTCAAAAGAAAATCATTGTTCAAGATGTGATGAATAAAGGTGAATTGAAAGACTTGAATAGCATGTATTTGATGGATTTATCCAACAATGATGTTTGTCCTTCTGGATTGTCTGGATTATTGGCTAATAGATTGATGGACACCCATAATTTGAAAAGACCTATATTGGTATTATGCAAATCTAAATGCGATGAAAATGATGTTATCGCATCATTTAGATCGACTGAAGAATATTCCTTGGATAAAATAATAGATGATTCTCAAATAAGGGGTTTATTAAAAGACCATGGTGGGCACGCACAAGCTTGTGGATTCTCTTTTGATAGAAATAACAAAGATGAAATCATTTCTAAATTAACTTTGTTATTGGATGGAATTCAGCCTAAAGAAATAAATAATCCATATATGGAAATTTCTTTTGAAGATATAGGAATGGAAGCTTTTAATGCATTTGAAAGTTTAGAGCCATTTGGTATCGGATTTGAAAAACCACGGCTTGGATTGAGAATCAAAAGAGAATTTTTAGCTTCTGGATTAAGGAAGAAACATATTCTATTGCCTTTGAATGATGGAGCTTCTAAGGAAAAAAGAAAGATAGTCTTTTTCAACGGATCAAATTTCTTAGACTCGAATGATTGTAATGATATTTTGCTGATAGGTGAAATGGTAAAAGATGAATTTAAAAACACTGTAACCTATTCTTTCAAGGTTGATAAAGCCTTACCTTTAAATTAGTCTTATACTTTAAATTTTGGTACAATATGAATTATGGGATTGAAAGGGGTGGAAGTATGAGAAAAACGAAAGCCAAGAATATTAAAGCGAAAAAAGAGAAGAAAGAAAAAGTTACTGATCTATTTGGATATGTAAAAAGTCAGGGTTGTCATAAGATTAGTTCTCATCATCCTTTCAACAATGTCGATGCAGTAGTCCTTTGTAGAATTTCCTATTTTCCATTGGAAAGCTATGTTCAAGCTAGGTTTGATAAGCATATCTCAGTTCATGAATTAGGAATTAGAATGCTTAAAGTCGCTAATGGAGAAAAACTTGGAACCTATGAGAAGAAAGATATGGATCTCCTCAAGATTATGATGCGTAGTCCACGATATATGAATATGTCCATCTGTGGATTTCACTCTCATTTTTCGCTGAGAAAGGCTGAACAGTTTGCAGCCTGTACTATCATTGTAAACCCTAAAGTTGCTTTTGTTAGTTTTAGGGGTACTGATGCTACTTTTAATGGCTGGAAAGAAGACTTTGACTTAGGTGTTCTAGGTAGTATTCCTTCTCATAATGATGCCATGAAGTACGTCAAAGAAAGCATGAATCACTTTCAAGGAAAAGGATTTATTTTCGGTGGTCATTCAAAAGGTGGAAATTTAGCTTCTTTTGTCGCTTTAAATCTTCCTAAGTCATTGAGAGAAGAAAGATTTATTAAGGCTTATATTATTGATGGTCCTGGATTTAGGAAGGATGTTTTGCTCAAGGGTGAATTTGAAAGCATTCAGGACAAGGTTGTCTCATTAGCCCCAAACCAATCTGTAGTCGGTATGATTTTGTACTCTCCTTTCCCCGTTCAACCAGTCGACTCCAAAGGCTTGATAGTGTTTCAACACGATGTCTATCTTTGGAAAATTCAGGGAACTGACTTTGTGAGAGGGAACTTCGATCCTATTTCCTACACAGTAAAAAGATGGACTATATCGATTTTTGAAGATATGCAAGTCGATGAAATAAAGATGACTTTGGATGTCATATTTGATTTTCTTCAAGGTCTTTATGGTGACACTGTCAGCGATATTTTCGCACATCCTTGGAGGAGCTTGTTCTTTTTTGTCGGTGGAATGAAGGGAATAAATGAGAATGCTAAAACTATTTTGAAAAAAAGTGGAAAATTATTCATGTCTTACTATCGCTCAATCAACAATTCTTTGGATGGAGCAAAGAAGCTTCTAAAGGCTAGCAAATAATATATAAAACCTCTAAGAAATTATCTCTTTTAATATATAATATTAAAAGTATCTTAGGAGGCTTTTTTGATGGAGTCTTTCGATGGAGTTGCCGAAGTTAAAAGAATTAAGAAAAATTTGCTTTGGAAACAAATTATTAGCGGTGTTTTCTTTTGCTCATCAATAATTTTCTTAATCGTTTATTTGACAATTCCTCAAGCTGAAGTACGTTCTTTGCATGTTGAAACATACTTGAAAGGGACTCAAAAAGTTTTCTCTGAAAGTGATGAGATGCTTAATAGAACTACGCTGATCAGTAGGGATGACATAATTAGTGGACTTGGGCTTACAGATGACACTTATTCTGCTTTTGTAGACGTAAAAAAAGCAGCTTCGAATTTGAGGAATGCTGATTTTGTTTGCGACAAAATCGAACCAGTAGTCACTAAGACTCCTTTTTCGTTGAAAGTTAGTTTTGCTGATTTGTTTCCTATCGTTTCAATCGATGAGCAAAACTACCTAACTGATGGCAATTTGTATCCTGTTTCTAGTGCTGATAACACTGAGAAAGAAGATTGGATCTTAAATCACTACCCCGACAAGAAATCCAAATTAGTTCCGTTCTTGGATGATCCATCTTTAGGAGATGATCATTCAACTTCCATACCTAATTTATTTTATGCCTGGGAATTGTTAGAAAAATATGACCCTAATTCTAGTTTAGGTTTAAGAGGTGTTAGATATGATGCTAGTTCTGGTTCTTATCTGTTTTATTGGAAAAGTGAATCTGAATTGAATTTAAGAGTAAGAGTTGATAAAGACTTATTGTTTGAATTCTCTCATAAAAATGCCATTCTTGAAATCGACAAACTCACAACTGGATCGCTATCAAAATATAAGATGAAAAATGATGAGTTTGTTTCCAAGTTCAAAGATAAATCGTTGAATGTTGATGGTTGGTATACGCTTGTTTATACGATAAGAAGTGATGAATTGGTTGCCAAATATGAAAAATAAGGAGGCTTGAACTATGAATGACTTCAAATTTACTACCGTAGTTAGTATTTATCCAGATGGTGTTAAAGCTATGGCTGGTTATGTAATGAACAATATGCCTTATGTCGCAAACGCCGTCGATGTCGGATGTAGTGGTTTGGTAGTCGATGGGCAATTGGTCGACCAAAATAGAGCTGTTGAAGCTATTCAAAAGGCTGTCGGTGTCTTAGCAAAGAACATGAATCAAAATATCAACAATGTCGCCTTGCTCATGCCTTGTGAAGGATGTACATTGATAAACGATAAAAAGGGAACTTATACAACCAATGTCAATTGCAACTATACTGATGTGAAGAACTGTGTCAACATCTTCGGCAATTCATTGAGCTATGATAAAGACGCATATTCTATCGATATCGTGCCATTGTTTTATCAATATGCTTCAAGTCAAAATGAAGAAGAGGATAAGAAGACATATTTTGATTTTCACTTAGGAAAGACTTGTCGTTTACTCAGCATCACTTCTGCTGGAATACTTATGAAAAGGTCGACATACGGCCAATTTGTTGATGTGGTGAGGAAAGCCGGATTTGATATTTCATTCAAGAACATATCAACATATGCTTCAGCTTTTTATTATTATAAAAAAATGGTCAATTTTTGTACTAAGAATGGATTGCCTAATTTGGTTTATGTTTATTTAGAGAATAGCTTTACTGGCTTTGCTTTCTTGAAGGATGGGTTCATCACTAAAGTGATAGATATTCCATATGGCATTCAAAATGTCGTAAATAAAATATCGTTAGATTTAAAAATATCAGAGGTTAAGGCGAACGATCTTCTTCAATCCATAGGTGTTGATCCTACGATTCCTATTCCAATGAAAATTGAAAATGGGTTTAGTCAAATCGAATTCATTGAAGAAGCAAAGAACGGATTGAAAGAATTGTTCGATAAGATTGATAAAGTTATTAAAAATGAGTGTGCAAATAATGGATCATATGTTGCACCAAATGTAATGCTTCTAAGCGGAAGTGGAAGCCTAATAAATGGTATAGTCAATTATAGTAACTCTACGTTGGGCATTATGACAGCTGATCTATCGGTCAATCTGATTGGAGCTCACTTAAGGACTTATACGGATTTAGCAGGTGGGTTGTTACTGGCTGATAGGCATACCTATCTCGGAAGTAACGACAGCATGACTAGAGTCCTGGCTAGAGACCCAGTCAATAGTTCCAAATCGTAATAAAAGGAGGACAGAAAAATGATTGAAAATATAAACAATTCTCATGATTTATCTACTAAAGATATTAAGAGTTACGAAGATCATTGCAAGATTATAGTAATCGGTGCCGGTGGAGCTGGTTGTAATGCTGTAAACAAAATGATCAAAGATAAGATTGAACATGTAGAATTTTGGGTTATGAATACTGATGCTCAAGCTTTGAATCAATCCATGTGCTCCAACAAACTTTTATTGGGTAGTGGTGAGAAAAGAGGTAGAGGTGCCGGTGGTATACCTAGAATGGGTGAAATAGCGGCATCCCAATCTTTATCTGAGATTAAGCAAATCGTAAAGGGTGCTGATATGGTATTCCTTGCCGCCGGAATGGGTGGTGGAACGGGCACAGGTGCTAGTCCAATCATTGCCAAGGCTGCAAAAGAAGCTGGTGCGTTGACTGTTGCAGTCATCACCAAGCCATTTAGTTTTGAAGGATTGTCCCGTCATAACAATGCTGTTGAAGGAATCAACAAACTTAAACAGAATGTCGATTCATATATCGTTGTTCCTAACGATAGATTGTTCCTTAAAGAAGCAGACCAAGGTGTTTACGGTGCTTTTAGAAAGTCTGATTCAGTCTTATCGTTGGCCGTTAAAACTATCGCAGATCTCATTCAAAATTCCGGTGTTATCAATTTGGATTTCGCAGATGTCAAATCTGTTATGCAGAACTCCGGAATTGCATTGATTAGCTTCGGCTCTGCCAAAGGCGAAAAGAAGGCTTTGAAAGCAGCTATTAATGCAGTTTCTTCTCCATTGTTGGAATGTTCGATTAAAGGTGCCCAATCTTTAATTGTGAATATTTCAGGTGGTAACGATTTATCTTTGAGCGATACTCAAGAAGCTGTAAATTATATTAAGAAAGCTTGTGGAACCCAGGCCAATATTATCTTTGGATTAGCTACTAGCGAAGAACAAAATCCTGAAGTTTCAGTCGGTGTTGTCGCATGTCATTTCAACAAGAAAGAAGATGAAGCAGTGATAACTGGCGAAGTTGAACTAGCTCCTGACGTGTCTCCCGACATTCTTCCTGAACCTGATCAAAAGGATGATGAGGATGATTTGGTTTTACCTGATTTCATGTCTAAGTTGATCAATAGCTCTGAAGATTTAAAATCCGATGAAGTTGATGAATCTAATAAAGAAAGTGTTCAGCAAGAGCAAAATCAATCAGATAACAATAAAGAAGATTTCTCTAACTTATCTAAAGAAGATGAGTCCATTAATAAAAATATAACTGAGGAAACAACTGCTGAGCCATATGAGGATTCATCGAATCCTTTAGAAGATAAATCTGAAAATAATGATTCATCCATCTCTAATGAAGCTAAAGTGGTTGAAAGTGTTGATGATGAAAAATTAGTTGAAGAGAATAAGAAACTTCAGGATGATTTATCCAAAAAGAATGAGGAGATCAATAAGCAAAGAGAAGATAAATCTCATTTGGAAGATGTTGTCTTTTCTTTGAAGCAAGAGAATGAACAAATTCCCCAGCTTAAAGATAAAATTGAATCTTTGGAAAAAGAATTGACAAAGATTGATGAACTAGAGAAGAAACTTGATGAGAAGGATAAAGCTTTGTCTCAATTGGAACAATCCAAGGATGTAATCGAAGAATCGAGAAAAAATGAAGCTGATAAGTTGGACGATTTAATTAAAATCAAAGATGAATTAGAAGCTCAAGTTCCAGCCTTGAAATCAAAACTCGATGATTCGAATAAAGAAAACGAGTATTTGACTCTGCTTTCAACAAGCTTGAAGAATGCCAATATCAATCTTTCCAAAGAGGGTCAAAAAGACAGGTTGTCATCTCTCAAAGAACTGCAAAGGATGAGCTTCGCAAATCATTTGTTATCCAACCAGTTGAAAGAACTTTTGATAGAAGCTGACCAGAAACAAAGCACATTGAATTATCTAGAGAAAAAGAATAGAAATCTCGTCTTAGAGAAGAAAAGAAATGAACGTTTATATTCAAATAGGATTTCTAGCTTAAATGTTGATTTGTCCAACATGAATTACAGCTTTGATTCTTTGAAGAATCAGTTTGATGAGATTCAAAAAGAGAAGGAATTGCTGAATTCTAAATTAGAAGAGATGAAGAATGAAAATGATCAACTTAAACTAGACCTTTCCTCCATCAAAAACGATTTCGACAACAGCAATTCATCCAATGTAGATCTTCTAGAAAAGAAGGATTTTGAAATAGCCGAATTGAAATCATCCATAGAAGCTTTGAAACAAAACAATTCACAACTGGTAGAAGATACAAATAAGAAGATCTCTGAATTAGAAGTCTTAAATAATGAGAAGGCCGGACTTGAAGCTGACTTAGCTTCTCTCAAGGCTGAGTTTAACAACAATAATTCTTCTAATGCTGCTTTGATAGAAAAGAAGGATTCTGAAATAGCCGAATTGAAATCATCCATAGAAGCTTTGAAACAAAACAATTCACAACTGGTAGAAGATACAAATAAGAAGATCTCTGAATTAGAAGAATCATTGAATCGTTTGAATGAAGAACGCAATACATCGAATTCAACGATTGAGGAGTCTTCAAATCAAATCAATCAATTGAATGAAAAGCTTTCATCTTTGAATGAAATCAATTCCGAATTGACTTCTTCAAATGAAAAACTTAAAAATGAATTGGTAGATAAAGATAATGAATTGAACGACAAGATTTCTTCATATGAAGACCAGATTAATTCAGCAACAAATGAAATTCAAATTCTTTCTGATGCAAAGGATGAATTGAATAAATCCATTGTTGAAAAAGATAAGAATATTGTAGAATTGCTTAATAAGAACAAGGATTTTGAAACTGAAATCGAAAGGCTAAATTCAATTGTAGATGAGAAGTCGGACTCCTTGGAAAAGACAAGCTCTACTCTTGATAGTAAAGTAAATGAGATATCTAAATTAAATGATCAATTAAATGAAAAAGATGAAGAAATTCGTTCTTTGAATGAAAAGTTAGCAAATGTTTCTTCTTCGGCGAACGATTCCACTATCGATTCATTGAAAGAAGAGATAGAAAACTTAAAGAAAGAAAAAGATGAACTTTGTTCTTCGTTGGCTGAGTTATCCCAAAAGGAAAAAGCTTCCGAATATGAAGTTCAAAGATTAAATGAAGAATTAAAAGTTAAAGAGCCGGAAGATAAGAGTGAAGATGTTGACACTGATAAACTATCACAGGACTTGTTGTCTTCCTTAAATCTAGGCGATGATAACAATTAATTGGAGGAATAGATATGGAAAACTTGGATAATGAAAAGATTTTGACTGAAGCAAAAGATGAGGCTTCATCGTGCAAAGATATGCCTTCATTGATGAATTCAAAGGCAAAATATCTTGGAAAGAAAGGACCTTTGACCAGTCTTTTTGCTCAAATGAAGAATATTCCTAATGAGGAAAAGAAAGCTTTTGGTCAAAGAATTAATGAGATCAAGGAAAAATTAGCATTTATTTTCGATGAGCAAAAAAAGTTGATTGAAGAGAGAAAACTAAATGAAAGACTAGAAAAGGAAACTATCGATGTCACTCTTCCAGGTCATTCTTATGGTAAAGGAAGTGAGCATCCTTTTGAAAAAGTAGTGAAGAAGATTGAGGATTTCTTCGTCGGATATGGATATGAGGTAAAGGATGGACCTGAAGTAGAGACTGATTATTTCAATTTCGAATGCCTAAACATTCCAAAAGATCATCCTGCCAGAGATATGCAAGATTCATTCTTTATATCCGAAGGAATGCTGTTGAGGTCCCATACTTCACCTGTTCAAGCTAGAGTTATGCAGGCTAAAGATTTAAAACTTCCGTTGAAAGTTATTTGCCCTGGTAAAGTATATCGTAGAGATAACGATGCTACTCATTCTCATGAATTTGGTCAAGTAGAGGGATTGGTCATCGGTGAAGATGTCAATCTTGGAAACCTCGAAAAAACTTTGACCGATCTTCTTCAGTATCTATTTGGCCCCAAAGTCACTGCTAGATTCCGTCCTTCATTCTTCCCATTTACTGAGCCTAGTGTTGAAGTCGATCTGTCATGCTTTGAATGCCATGGAAAAGGTTGTGGCTTATGCAAAGGTTCGGGTTGGATTGAAATATTAGGTGCAGGTATGGTCAATCCGGATGTGTTCAGATTAAATGGAATAGATCCTGACAAATATCAAGGCTTTGCATTCGGAGTAGGAATTGAACGTGTTGCAATGCTTTTATATGGAATCGACGATATACATAGGTTCTATACTGATGATGTCGATTTCTTAAAGCAGTTTTCTAAGGAGGATTAATTTATGTTGGTCTCATATAATTTACTTTCTCAATTAGTCGATTTATCTTCTTGGACTAGTGAAAAATTAGTTGAAAGATTGACATTTGCTGGATTTGAAGTAGAAGAAGTTCGTCAAATGACTCAAGCTTCCAAATTGGTTGTAGGTAAAATCATCGAATGTCAAAAGCATCCTGAAAGTGATCACCTTCATCTTTTAAAAGTTGATTGTGGTGGTGCTATAGGTGTTTTGGATATAGTTTGTGGAGCCCCAAATGCTAGAGAAGGAATTAAAGTCATCGTCGCTTTACCAGGATGTGAACTTCCCAGTTTAGGGAAGACTATCAAGGCTGGTGTCATAAGAAATTATCCTTCCAATGGAATGTGCTGCTCATTAGTTGAGCTCGGTGTTCCCGCCAATCTTCTTCCTTCTAAAGAAACTGATGGAATTCATGAATTGGATGATAGCTTCAAGATTGGTGATACTGAGATTTTGGAACACTTGGGTCTTAAAGATACCTTGCTCGATGTCAATGTTTTGCCAAATAGACCCGACGCCCTTTCTTTGATCGGCTTTGCAAGGGAAGTCAGTGCTTTAACTGGAGAGAAGTACTTAGGTGTAGATGAATTTGATATTTCTTCTTTAAAAAGAGAAAATCTAGCATTGACTTCATCTGATTTTGCTAAGAAATTCTCCTTAGCTAAAGTTCATTTGAAAGGCTTCGACAAAATAATTGCGCAGAAGATTGCTCATAATTTACTTCTATCTGGTTATGGAAGCGTAGATCCTTTGGTAGATGTTGGAAATTATGCAATGGTTTTGACTGGTCAGCCTTTCCATATTTATGACAGCTCTAAAATTTCTTCATATCCATTGGAAATCAGAGATGATTATGAAGGTCAGTTCCTCGCTTTGAATGATAAAACATACGATTTAAAGAAAGGTGATTTGGTAATCACATCATCAGGTAAGCCTTTATGTTTGGGTGGAATTATGGGTGGAAAGGATGCAATGGTGGATGAAAATACAAATGATGTTTTGATTGAAGCTGCTTCATTCTATCATGCAAATATACGTCACACCTGTGCAAGACTTGGACTATCTTCACCTTCTTCTCTTTTGTTTGCCAAAGGAGTTAATCCTTTGATGAGTGATGAATCATTGTCTGTCATGCTCGACTTGTTATTAAAAGTCTTCCCAGAATCTACCGTCGAATCTTTCTCTACTTCAACTAAAGGTGAGTTGTCTTTACCTGCACCAATCGATTATTCTTTGGAAAAGACAAACCATAGACTTGGAACTGATTATATTCAAGAGGAAGTCGATCGTGTATTGACTTCATTCTCCATTTCTAAAGATAAAGATGGCAAGTTGATTTCACCTTTGTGGCGTGTGGATTTAAAACAACAAGCTGATATTGATGAGGAAGTATTTAGATTTTATTCGGCTGATAGAGTTTCACTCTCATTGAGAGGAATGCCTTTGACTCAAGGGAGGCTTTCCTATGAACAAGAAAGTGAATGGAATATTAGAAACTTGCTGATTTCTAATGGATTATATGGAGTTATGACTTTTACTTTGGTAAGTCAGGAACAAGTAAATCAAATTCGTGTCTTTGAAAATACTCCATGTTATAAGATTTCAAATCCCCTTACTAACGATCACGAATATGTCAGAGTGGATTTACTTCCTTCGTTACTTGAAACTGTTCAATATAATCTTTCCCATAAAAAGAGCGATTTCGGATTCTTTGAAATTTCTTCAATCGATTCACCTATAGGTCATAGAAGATTGTTAGGAATTGTTTTGCATGGAAATAAACAAGATCAGGAAGGATTTGGAGCTAGACCTTATGATTTCTACGATTTGAGCGGAATCATAGAAGCTATATTTGTAAATCTTGGAATTCAAAAGAATAGATATAGTATTGTAAAGAGCAAGAATTCTAGTTTCCATCCTGGAAAGAGTGCTGACATCATGGTCGGTAAAAGCTTGCTTGGAACTTTCGGAGCTTTGAACCCTGGAAAGTTCGATGAAGAATATTTGGTAGGTGAATTGGATTTAGGTGTTTTGTTTGGAATCAAGACTGGTCGTACAAAGTTCCTTCCTTATGGAATTCATCCTACTGTTTTTAGAGATTTGTCCTTTATTCTTCGTGGTGAGGTTTCTTACCACGATATCGAATTGTTGGCTAAAAAAGCAGGTAAGAGCTTATTGAAGAGTGTGACTCTCTTCGATCACTATGAAGGTGATTTGAAGAAATCCATTGGAATAACCTTGGCCTTGGAGGGTGATCACACCTTGAAGGACAATGAAATTAATGCTGTTGTCAATGATGTTGTCAATGCCTTGATTTCAAAGCTTCCTATGGAATTGGCCGCTTAGGAGAATTATTAATGAATAATAAAGAAAAAAATGTGATTAGACATAAATTGTCTGATGGATTATATATCGATCCTAGATTGTTGAGAACAGGTGATAATGAGACGGAATACTTCCCATTTAAGCCTACCGAAGAAGAATGTTCTCCCCGCCCTAGCGTCAGAGGATTTGGAGAAAACGGTTGTTTAGAAGTTGTAGCTATGGTAAAGCCAATGGCTGATTTCCTGTTGATCGAGATAACTATGAAAGGTGAAGTTACTTTATTGGACGATCACGATTTTACTTTGAAGAATTATCCAATCGATGAAAATTGTGAATTGTCTTTATCTAGTGATCCAGAAATGGCTGATATCTTGCCTGATTCAGATGGAAGATACGATTTGAAGCCTACTCTTTTGGCTTTGTTCTATGATGCCATTCCTCCTGTCTATTCCACTGTTCCTTTGACAAAAGTCGAGGGAGATGGATATGTCGTTTATAGTGAGGATGAATTTGAGAAAGACTATAAAAATTTAACTGAGAATAAACAAGACAACCCATTCAAAAACTTGAAATGATATCTCCCCACTTTTACCCACTAAAAAGGTAAAAAGCAATCAAATTAAATTTATAGCGAGGAAACACCTCGCTTTTTTTATTTATTTCTTAAAATTTTCCCACTGATCACCCACTATTAAAAATAACTAAAAAAGCTAATATATTAAGCTTTTTAGCGCTTTAGCCTTTAAAAGTCAATACAAAAAAGGAAGAGAAATAAACAATGTGTGAAAAAGTGTTCAAAAATGGTAGAATTAGGGCACGTGGGGAGGTGGATTGGCGATGTTCCTAGGATTGTCGGTTCATAACTTAGACGATAAAGGCCGCATTACTTTGCCTAATAAAGACAGAGGTGCATTTACTGACTCTATCGTTTTTGCCACAATCGGCTTTGATGGAAACATCGAACTTTATCCACAAGATGCTTACATGAAGATGGCTGAACAATATGAACAACTCAGCGACTTCGATGCCAACAACCGTCAGTTGAAACGTATCTTCTTCTCTCAGTCAAATCAAATTGAGATTGATTCCCACGGTAGAATTCAGTTATCAAAGCCATTGTTAAACAAAGCTGGAATCTCTAAAAGTGTCACATTTGTTGGAAGAATGACTCACATTGAATTATGGGATACAGATAAGTTCAATGAACTTGAGAAGAAAGGGGAGGATGATTACTCATGTCTAGCTCAGAACGCTCTAAAACAAGTGCCTTCGAACAAGTGACCGAGTATAACATTCATATCCCAGTACTTTTGACGGAAGTATTGTCGTTTGTCAGGACTGATATTCCAAATATGGTCATTGTAGATATGACTATAGGTAGAGCAGGACATTCTTCAAATATTTTGGAGATTGTAGATAATACAGCTTCTTTATATGGATTTGATAGAGATCCTGCTGCTCTATCATATTCGGAGCAAAAGTTGTCTCACTACAGCCAGTCTCATAAGTTGTTTCATTCGAAATTCTCCCAAGCAATTCCTACTTTGAAAGAATATGGATTGCGTGGTGCTGATTTCATTCTTATGGACATCGGTGTATCATCACCTCAATTCGATGATCCTGAAAGAGGGTTCTCATATCGATATGATGCACCTCTCGATATGAGAATGGACAACACACAAAAGTTGACAGCTAGAGAAGTAGTTAATACTTATTCGGCTGATGAATTGAAGAGAATATTATTCGAATATGGTGGAGAGAAGTTCGCTGGTCCGATAGCAAGAAAAATAGTTGAAGAAAGAGCTAAGAAATCAATCGAGACAACATTTGAATTGGTCGATGTCATTAAAAAAGCTCTTCCTGAAAGAATTCTTAGAAAGAAAGGACATCCAGCGAAACAAACTTTCATGGCTTTACGTTATGAAGTGAATGACGAAAAGAATGAATTGATCAATGGATTGAGCCAAGCTGTAGAATTCCTAAATCCAATGGGTAGAGTTGCAATTATTACCTTCAACAGTGAAGAAGATGAAATTGCTAAGAACATCTTTATGAAATATGCACCGAAGAAAACATTTAATCGTTTCTTGCCTATTCCAACAGAAGATGAAAAATGCCCATACGAGATTCTTACAAAGAAACCTATTCTTCCTGACAAAGATGAACTTGAATTCAATCCTAGAAGTGAAAGTGCCAAGATGAGAGTAATAGAAAGGAGGTACTGATTATGGTTAAAAAGAATCGTATTGAAAAGACTTATAAAAAGAAAAACAGCAAAAAAGTTAAAAAAATCATAGGTTTAGTATCACTTTTCGTAGTGCCTGCCGCTGTTATCGCAGGAATAGTTACTGCTTGCCTTACTATTAATCATTCTGACACTGTATCTGGTGCTAAGATCGTCAACGCACCAAACCCTGTCAATGATCAAGACGATGACACCATCTTGATCTTTAGATAGTTAAATTGTTAATTAATTCCTACAAGTTTCAGAATATTCCTTTACAAAGAACGGCTTAAAGCCGTTTTTTTATATATAAAAAAAAGGATGAGCATTGCCCACCCTTTATAAAATATAATTTACTTAATTTATTTGTTTTCTTCGATTGGAAGAGGTTTGATCAAATGATTTTCACAATCGTTTCTCAAGATATCGAAGAACTCATCGATAGAGACTGTCTTGGTCAAAGATGAACCACGAACACGGTAAGTGACTTGGTTATTTGCGACTTCGTTCTTTCCTATGACTACAGAATAAGGAATCTTCTTAGTTTGTGTTTCGCGGATTCTGTAACCAATAGATTCGTCTCTATCGTCGATTTCGCTTCTATAACCTAAATCGATCATCTTATTTCTTAATTTATTAGCTAAGTCGACTTGAGCCTGATCTTGACCAAAGATTGGCAGCAACTCTACTTGAACAGGTGCAAACCAAGTGGGGAAGTTTCCTTTGAAATGCTCGGTTATTACACCGATGAAACGATCGAATGTTCCAAGAACTGCTCTATGTATCATTACAGGTGTTTGGTGATTTCCGTTCTTGTCGACATAATAGCAGCCGAATCTTCCAGGTAATTGCATATCCAATTGGATTGTTCCACATTGCCATTGACGACGCATTGAATCTAAGACTTTGAAATCGAGCTTAGGTCCATAGAAAGCACCATCACCAGGATTTACTTCATAAGGGATGTGATTGTCATCCATGACCTTTCTTAATTGTGCTTCTGCAGTTTGCCATTGTTCGACAGTTCCTATGTGGTCATCAGGCATTGTCGACAATTCAATAGAATAAGGAAGACCGAAAGTGGTGTAGACTTCCTTGTAGATTGAAAGCAAATCGTTTACTTCGTCCTCGAGTTGATCAAGGGTTAAGAAGATGTGTGAATCATCCTGTGTGAAGCAACGAACACGAAGCAAACCATTCAATGAACCTGATGCTTCAGCACGATGATCCAAACCATATTCACCGATACGCACAGGCAAATCACGATAAGAGTGGACTGAATTGTTATAGACTTGAATTGCACCAGGGCAGTTCATAGGTTTTACGGCATAATCCTGTCCTTCGATGGAGGTTGTAAACATATTTTCTTTGTAATGATCCCAGTGACCTGATATCTCCCAAAGCTTTCTCGATAAGACTTGCGGGGTTTGGACCATTTGATAGTTGTGCTTTCTTAAGATCTTAAGTAGCCAATCCTCTAAAGCACGTTTCATAGCCCAACCATTGTTGAGCCAGAAAGGCATACCAGGTCCGTATTCAGAAAGAAGGAAGAGTCCCATTTCCTTACCAATCTTTCTATGATCGGATTCAGCTCTTTCTTTTCTAATTTTGATGTAATCTTCGAGTTCTTTAGAAGAGAAGAAACAGCAACCATAGATTCTTGTCAACTGTTCGTTGTTCTTATCACCTTTCCAATAGCATCCGGCTAAGGACAACAACTTGAAATTCTTTATAAATGAAGTATTTGGCATATGAGGACCACGACAAAGATCTGTGAAATCGCCTTGGCTATAAATTGAGACGCAGTGATCTCTATCTTCAACTTCATCGATATGTATAGTCTTGAACTTCTGGTCCTTGAAGATTACTTCTGCTTCTTCAGGCGAGATTTCTCTTCTTACGATAGGCAAAGCTTCCTTAGCAATTTTATGCATCTCAGCTTCGATTGCGGGGAAATCCTTCTCAGTGATGGGCTTAGGTGATTTGACGTCATAATAGAATCCTTCAGGAAGAGCAGGACCGTATCCGAATTGAGTTCCAGGATAAAGATGGCTTAAAGCTTGAGCCAACAAATGTGCACAAGAATGATTTAACACTTCAAAAGCTTCTGCGTCTTTTTCAGTTATAATCTTAAAATGACAATCCTTGCTTAAAGGCTTAGATTTATCATAAAGGTTGTCATCAACCTTAGCACATATAATCTTTTTTCCTAATGAAGGTGCTAATTCAGTAGCAATCTCCAAAGGTGTCATTCCATCTTTAAATTCCTTAACGCTTCCGTCAGGTAAAGTTAATTTCATAAAAAAAGTATCTCCTTTTAAATGCTTAAATATTATAAACACTTTTATATGAAATGGCAGTTTTATATAGCTTTTTGTAATTAAACAAAGCGTTTTTAATATGGAAAATAAAAACACCTCTGCACAGCAGAGGTGTTCATTTGGATTATACTTAGTCTTTTATAGAGAAGCCGACAGTAGCTGCACCAACTAATCCGGAATCTTGATCGAACTTTGCCAAGACGAAACGGATAGGTTTCAAAGGATAGTTTGCTGCAAATGCTGATGCGACATGGAAGAGGTCATCCATAAATACGTCGCTTGATTTCATAACTCCACCAGCTAAGACAATCTTATCGAGATTGAACTCGAGCTGAAGATTAGCAATCAACAATCCTAATCCTTTGTACCAATCTTCATAGGTCTTCTTGACCTTGGGCTCCAAAGGAGTGTTATTACGCTTGGATTCTCTGACAGCGTTGAATACATCGGCTGCCTTCATATTTTCTAAACCATTATATGTGGCAAGTCTTGCTAAACCATTTCCGGAAAGATATTGTTCCTGTTCCACGAGCTTTCCTTCAAATTCACGTACACAATGTCCAATCTCAAGAGTTGTGTTGATCAACTGCTTTTGATAGACATATCCACCACCAATTCCAGAAGAAACAGTGATGTAGTATGAATCGTTTACATCGCTAGCGGAACCGAAAATTGCTTCGGAAAGTGCTGCACAATTTGCATCATTTGCACAGAGAACCTTTACACCAGGATAATCTCTTTCTAACCAATCAGCTAATTCGAAATGTTCGATATGAAGATTAGGAAGTTTTGTTGCTGTACGACCATTCTCAACCAATCCACACAACGAGACACCGATATGGGTGAACTGGATTGTAGGATTACGATGGATAATTTGGTCGATCATTGTGGTAATTTCGTGATAGAGAACGGTAGGATTGTCCTTAGCCGAACTATCTCTAACAACATCAACCACAAAAGGCATTCCCTTCTCGTCAATCTTTACAAGACCGACACGAAGGTTGGTAGCACCCAAATCAATGGCCAAAGTTACCGATGGCTTTATCATCTCGTTGCTCATAGACTAAACTACTTCTCCAAAGTGACAATCTTCATGAAGTTAGTATCTTTGCTGTTTACAGGATCAGAGCCAGTGACAATAATGTTGCTTCCAGCAGGAATTCCATAACGCTTAGCAAGAGCGACAGCTTCAGCTTCCATTTCCTTCAAGGATGAAGGAACCTTCTCGACCAATGCAGGATAGACACCCCAGTAGAGGATTGAATCATAAGCTGCATCATGATTAGAAGTCTCAAACAAAACAGGGCAGACAGGACGGCAATGTGAAAGTCTCTTTGCTGATTCAAGATACTTTGAGAAGCAAACGATAAGTTTGCTTTCGGTCAAGTAAGCAGCGTTGACTACAGCATTTGCCATAGCATCGGCTTCTTGGCGACGAGACATTGCAAATCCTTCTTTGGCCAACTTCTCATAGTCGAGCTCTTTTTCCATACGAGCACAAATCTTGGCTTGCATGGTGACAGATTCCAAAGGATAATCTCCGTTTGCGGATTCTCCAGAAAGCATAACTGCGTCAGCTCCGGACAAAACAGCATTAGCGACATCGGAAACCTCAGCTCTTGTAGGGAAGGGTGAGTGCATCATTGAATCGAGCATTTGTGTTGCGACGACGATAGGCTTACCAAGCTTTCTAGCACCTTTGATCATACGCATTTGTACGACAGGTACATCCTCGGCAGGAATTTGAACACCCATATCACCACGGGCGACCATCAATCCATCAGAATACTTGATTACATCATCGATGTTTCTGATAGCTTCAGTATTCTCGACCTTAGAAATAATCTTGATTTGCTTTCCACCATTTTCGTTGAAAATCTTGCGGATATCATCGATATCTTGCTTATCACGAACGAATGAAGCAGAGCAGTAGTTGACGTGTTGCTCACATCCAAAGATCAAGTCCTTTCTGTCTTGTTCGGAGACATAAGGCATTGACAAATGAGTGTCAGGACAGTTAACTCCACGCTCATCCTTTATATCATCATTTGTGGTAGCTTCGCAGTAAATCACACCTTTGGTCTCATCCTTACCAGTGACGACCATATCGAGCTTTCCATCATCCATACGGACGTGGTGGCCGTTGTCGACGTCGTGAATAAGTCCTGTGTAGGTGATTCCCATCAAGATGGTTCCATCATCTTGCTTTCCACCGAGCTTATCGTTTCCGTTAGCATCTTCACATCCCATCTCGAGAACGATTTTGTCGCCCTTCTTGACAACGACATGTTTTCCAACGAAACGTCCAGTACGAATTTCAGGTCCCTTAGTGTCGAGATCAACACCAATGAGTTGGTTTTCTTCTTTCTCAATTTGTTGAGCAATGACAATCTTATTACGTTGTTCCTCATGATCTCCGTGAGAGAAGTTAAGACGGATAACGTTCATACCAGCTTCAAACAAAGCTTTCATCATGTCATGATTGTCGCTAGACGGACCAATCGTGGCAAAAATCTTAGTCTTCTTTTCGATCTTCTGCATGGTTACCTAATGTTCCTTTCAGCATCCAATAATTCGGGATGCAACTTGCGTTGTGAATTGAGCACTTCAACAAATGAATGAGTAGTTACTTTGTTGTCTTCAATGCCCACAGCTAATCCACTTGATCCTTCTAAGAGGAGGGTTGCTGCCTTTTCGCCCAATAGCGTTCCCAGTACACGATCATAGGCGGAAGGGAAGCCCCCACGTTGGATATGTCCAAGCACCTCATAGCGGGACTCGATGCCAGTAGCTTTCTCGGATAGGGTCGCAAGTTTTGCCACATCCAATACATTTTCCTGACAAACGATAAGGAGTTGACGCTTGCCACGTCTTTCCTTTACTTCTCGAATCTGCTCGACACACGTATCGTAATCGACAAAGTTGTCCTTTGTAATAACGCAATCTGCGCCTGAAGCCAATCCAGCGTAAGAGGCAAGTTCCCCACAGTGTCGGCCCATAACTTCAACAACGAATATACGATGGTGGGACGACATGGTATCCCTGATTCTTCCTAAAGCTTCGACTATTGTGTCTAATGCCGTGGAAAAACCTAGAGTGAAATCGGTCAAAGGAATATCGTTGTCAATTGTTCCCGGTACACCGATCACATTGGTAGAAAGTTCACTTAAGGCTTTCAAACCGTGATATGTTCCATCTCCACCTATACCGATTACTCCTATAGCATTTTCTTTTTTGAGGTGTGCCCAGGCTTTTAGTCTTGTTGTTTCCTCTAAGAATGCAGGATAGCGAGCAGTGCCTATGAAAGTACCACCGCGATCAATGACCCCGGATACACTTTCATAGTCAAGCGGTATAAAGTCACCCTCGGAAAGACCTCTAAATCCGTCTAGTGCTGCAAGGACATCAACACCTTGATTTATGGCTTTTCTAGTGATTGCACGAACGCACGCGTTCATACCGGGTGCATCACCGCCAGAAGTCAACACAACCAATCTTTTCTTTGTTTGTTCCATATCCATACCTCTGGCACATATAAATATATCAAAAAAAAAGGAATATGGATTAACATAATGAAAGGGTTAGCATAGATACCTTCTATGTTTTCCTAAATTTAATGGGATTGTGTTTTTCTTGGTACATTTGAAGTTGTTCTTTACTTTATTTTCCAAATATTGCTAACAAGGTATAAAATATAAGTATGAGGTAAGAATATGAGTGAAGTGACAAATAATTGTGAAATTACAGTTAGCGTTAATTTTTCTATGTCCATAGGGGATTATAAGGTTCTTTATCTTTGCTATCTTCCTATGATTGGATCTGACGGAATGACATTATATGAATATTTGCTCACTATAGGCTCTTTGTCTCAACCATTTTGTTTTGGCGAAGATATTTTCTCTTTTACCGGAATGAATAGTTCTTCTTTGAATGTAGCGAGGAAAAGACTTGAAGGTATCGGACTTCTCTCCACATTTCATAAAGGAAATGAAGATGATGCTAATGAAGCTTTTTTCTTCAAAGTCGTGCCACCTTTATCCGCCAAGAAATTTTTCAATGATTCAATTCTCACATCACTTTTGACTAATTATATCGGGTATAAAAGATTTGAAAATGTTAAAAATATTTTTATAAAAGGAGAAAAAATATCCAAAGATTTTAAAGAAGAGACGGCTAAGCTAGGGAATGTCTTTGATTTGGCAGGTTTGTCCTTCGAACAAAATGAAGAAGATACTGGTAAAATAGAGGATAAACGTGGAAAGACTACGGTAGACTCTTTCGATGAAGATGCATTTAAAAAAGAACTTGCTAAGAATGATATTCCTTTTTCTTGCATTGAAAATGATTATTCAACAATTAAATCGACTATATATTTTTATGGGTTGTCAATTGAAGATACAGTTAAATTTATCCTTCAAGCAACTACCAGCGATAATGTATTCCTTAAGGACAAATTTGTAAGACTTTGCAAAGATAGGTCTAGTTTTTTGACTGATTCTTTCAATGATGAAACTTCATATCCTACATATTTTGGTAGTTCCAAAAATGCTGAAGTATTCAAACAACAAGATCAATATCCTACACCTACTTATGTTTGTGCAAGATTAAAGATGTCTAAGCTTCCTGATTCAATCTTGAGTGATTTACAGACTTTTCAAGATGATTTTAATTTTCCTAGAGGTGTGGTAAATAATATAATTGATTATTGTCTTCTGAAAAATAATAATCAACTACCAGCTTTAGCTTATCTTGAAAAAGTTGCTATGTCTGTTAAAGGGAGTAATCCTAAAGATGCGTATGGATGTTCTATTATTTTGAAGGAACAAAATAAAAAGTTTAAAAAGAAACGTGAAAAGAAAATTGCTTATCAAACTGGTATGCTCGATAAAATAAATTCCTATGATAAACAAGAGGAAAATAATATAGTTAAAGATGACGAAGATAGAAATAAGGAAGATAGTAATAAGATAGAAGAAGACAATTCTGAAAATGATAATGTCGAACTATCTAAAGAAGATGAAGAATTTGCTAAGAAATTATTGGAGGATATGTAGTCATGGGAGAATGGGTTACTTTCAAAAATGCTGGCTTTGAGCAAACTTCTATCAATGAAGACAATTTAAAAGAATATAAGAATGAAATCATTGAGAGACTTAACAAAAAATTGGATTGCAAAAGATATATTGAAAGACTATTAAAAGATAAGAACAATGATGTCTTTGATAAGTCCCTAACTGCCATCGATGTCTTTTTGGAATTTAGAGAGAAGCATGATAACATCGATTTGTTAGTCGGAAAAGATGGGAATGTTCCAATGTTGGAATATGATCCTTATTCGGAATGTTTGGTTCTTAAATATGTATATTCAAAAGCTCAGAAATCTCATATGATAGCGCTGTCTAATATTCTTTGCTCTGACAGCAAGAGTAGAGAAAGAATTGTTTCCAATGGTGAGAAAATCTTAAAGGATATGGTCAGTGCTCCAAAATATGCTCAACCCATCCCTTTTTTGGGCGATGCAAAATTGACATTTACAAGGCTCTCCCCTTATTTGCAAGGTAAGAATAATCCCAAAGGATACGTATTTACATATTCTAACGGAAATGGACAGTATCTTTTGGATTTTGTTTCCTACCTAGGAGCAAAGTACAACAAAAAAGTAGCTTGTTTATCATCAGGAGAGACATTTTCAAGAATTTCTTTAACTTTGGGAAAAGATGAAAGTGCAATGTCTTATTTAGAGATGGGTAAAAATGCTGACATTCTCTGTCTATATAATTTAGAAGCCCTGCCTACTAATAAGAATTTTATCGAATCTGTATTCATTCCTTTCTTATCGATGAGAAAATCTCAAGGTAAAATTACTTTTGGTTGTATTAATGACAGTTTGGCAACATTTGTAGGTGGATTGTCACCACTTTTAAGCACGAGAAAACAAATAACAACATCCTTAAATTCTCTTATGGATGAACTTAAAACAAAAGAAGATCAGTTGTATTTTTAGATTTTTCTATAGATTTCATTAAATCCTCCCACATATTTGTTGGAGGATTTTTTCTATGATGATGTTGCAAGAAGATGAAAAGAGTTGCTTTAAAGCGGTGGTTAGGGAAAGTTATAGATTCTGTTATTCCTTTAAGAGAAATGATTACTTAACTTTATCTGAGATGAAGAACAACTTGCTTTCAATGAGGAACGAATTGGCAAAACTAGGAGTTAAATCTAAAGGCGTAGCGATTGAAGATTTCAATAGTATTCCTGAAAAAACTGGTTTCATAGCTCAACTTACGAGGAACAAAATAAATCATTTTGTTTTCTTGAAGAAGAAAAAAGGTGACAAATGGTTGGTATATGATCCTGCCTATGGTTATTTATGGATGAGGGAAAATGAACTGAAGGAAGAGATGACTGGAAGAGGGTTATTAGTCTATCAGAATGATAATAAAGTGAAAATTAAGAAGAAGGTAAGGCCAGAAGTTTTGAATAAATCGACAACTTTATGCTTGGGATTGATGGCTTTGATAAGATGCGTAACAGGTGTATTGTTCCTTTATTCTTTTAATAATAATACCTACTGGATTTATTCGTTTGCTTCATTGGGCGTTTTCTTATTATCAGCATTATTTACTATGTGGATTAATTCCAACGCATTAAAAACCTTTGTCTTGAACAAATCTATCCCATATCAAAATCTATCTTTTAATCCGACCGCTTTCGAAGACTCAGTCAAAGTTGTAAATGAAGAATTATCATATGAAAACGGAATACTAAATAAATTTACTTTTTTAGTTTTAGCTAGTGTAATGGCATTTAATATGAATTATTACATCGCTATTTATTTTGGTGTTGGAGTCCTGTTGTTCTTATCTATGAGAATGATATTAAATCGTTTTATAGATTTAAAAAGAGGAAGGATTAGCTATGATGAAAACAAAATGAGATCCGATATTGTAAAAGAAGAGATGTTTCTTTCTGTTTGGAACAAATCAAATTTATGCCTTTTAATTTCATATCTACCTAACTTGTTATGCATAGTGTTAACCTGTGTTTTTTTGGCTTTGATTAGCTTTATGCGGAATAATTTCTCGCTAGACTATTTTTTATCAAATCTTGTTTTCCTTGTTGGTAGCATTCTTTATATCATCAGAATCGATGATGATTTTTCAAAAAAAGACAAAGTGAAGATGCTGATGTTTAAATGTGGGCCAAAATTTGATGAGGTTCTCGAAAAGAAGGAGGAAAAATGGTATCATAATGGGGTAGGAAAAGAGACTAAAAATGAATCTTGAAAACACATTGGAATTCGATGATCAAACTGAAAAATGTATTGGTTTGGAAAAAATGTTTAAAGACTTGCTTAATCATATTGCCAAGTATCAAAAACTTGACAGTATTCTTGAGTCTTTAACAATAGTGAATGATGAGACTATTCACAAGTTAAATCTTGAATACAGAAATACGGACAGACCAACAGATGTCCTTTCTTTCTCTTTTGAAGAAGGAGAAGATGAAGAAGGATTGCCTTTTACCAACTTAGGCGAGGTTGTTATCTCGTTGGATACTGCAAGAAGACAAGCTTTAGAATTTAAGCATCCTGCTTGTCGTGAACTTGCATTTTTGTTTATTCATGGAACTCTTCATAATTTAGGCTATGATCACGCAAGAAGTCATGAGGATGCTGTTGTCATGTTCGCTTTGCAGAATGATATATTGAATTCCTTTGAGTTTGATTGGGAGAGTTGTGTATGGCCAAAAGATTAACAGATGATGAGGTTGAATTATTGAAATCCAAGGCTAAGGAAGCTTTTGGAAAATCTCAGTGTACTTATTCTAAATTCGCTGTGGGATGTGCAATTATGCTTAATGACAATAGGTGTATTTGTGGCTTTAATATTGAAAACAGTGCTTATTCAGTAACGATTTGTGCTGAAAGAGTTGCTATGGTCAGTGCCATTTCTCAATATGGCGTTACTTCAAAAGATATCAAGGCAATTGGAATTTACCTTGAGTCACCTATTGTCGGTTCTCCTTGTGGTGTATGTCGTCAATTCTTATATGAGAAATGCCCTAAGGAAACACCTTTATTTATGTTTAATGGATGTGGGCCTGAAGTAGAGTCTACTGTGGAAGAATTATTGCCTTATGGGTTTGGAAAGGATAACTTGATATGAAAGCAGGATTTGTAGCTATATATGGAAAAGCTAATGCAGGAAAATCAACATTGCTAAATGATATATTAGGCTTTAAGTTAATGGCAGTATCGGAAAAGCCTCAAACGACTAGAGAGAATATTATTGGAATTTACAATGATGACGATAGTCAAATCGTTTTTATCGATACACCGGGTGTTTTTACTCCTCATAAAAAATTAGGATCAGCTTTGCTTAGAGATAGCGAAACAGCAAAGCAAAGCGCTGATGTACTTCTTTTTGTCTTTGCCTGCCAAGAAGGCATAGATAAAGATATGGTAGAAAAGGTTAAAAATTGCGGTCTCCCAGTTATAGTTGCTTATAACAAAATTGATTTGATTCGTGTCGATGAAGGTGAAGCTAAGCTCGTGAAGCTAAAAAAACTTTTACCTGATGCCACATATATTCATTGCTCTGCTTTGAAGAAATATGGAATTGATGATTTAGTCAAGGCTATTAAAGATCAATTACCTGAGGGCCTTCCTTTATATCCTAATGATATTGCTACAGATAGACCAAGAGAATTTGTCTTTGCTGAATTTATCCGTGAAAAATGCATGCGCCTTTTGAAAGATGAAGTTCCTCATTCCATATATGTCGAAATCAAGAATATCGACGAGGATGAGAAAAGTGTGATGATTACTGGTAAAATTTTTGTTGAAAGAGAATCTGAGAAGGGCATTGTCATCGGAAAAGGTGGAAAGATGATCGCCCAAATATCTAAGTTTTCAGAAGATGCCATACATCAATATGTGAAAAAAGATGTTTTTGTTAAATTAACTGTTACAGTAGCTGAAAATTGGAGAAATGATACCAAGTTCCTTCAACAGCATAATTTGGATGGATCTGGTCAATAAATATATGGAATTGAAGAAAGTTGTTCGTGGCTATTTGATTTCTTCTAAGCAAAGAGGTGAAAAAGGCTCTCTGTTGTTAATATTGACAAAAAAATCCTTGATTCAAGTTTTGGCGACTAACGGAAACAAAGTTGGCGGGAAAAATATTCCTGTTGGAAGTATAGTCGGTTCCCTTTGTGATTTTGACTTAGCTTATAAAGGCGAAAGTGAAACCGGTGTATTGATGTTAAGGAATATTAGCATCGTTTCAAATTTTGGCAATTTTGCCTCTGATCTTCCTACTTCATTGTTCTTTATGCTCGTATCAGAATCTATCGATGAGCTTCTCATCGATGATCAAGATGATGCACAAGGATTGTTCTTGGTTTATCAAAGAGCTTTGGAAATCTTAAAAGAAAAGAAATCCCCATTAGGAGCATTTTCCTTGTTTTTGTCTAAGTCATTTGAATTTCTTGGTTTTGAGCCTGAGACAGCAGGGTGTGTGAATTGTTCAAGGACTGATCATATAGTATCTTTTTCTTTTGATGAAGGTGGGTTTATATGCGAGTCTTGTTCTCGGGAGTTGTTATTGAATCCTTTGCCAAAAAAAGAACTTTTGACCTATAAGTATCTATTCCAAACCCCTCTTGAAGATTGCACCCCAGAGAAAATCGATACATCTATATTGATTTCAGTTTGTTCATCCATGGTAAACTTCTTGAAAAATGATTATGGTGCTAGATTAGAAACATTTTCTCTTTTCATATCCTCGGTGAAATAAGTATTTGTATTAGGACCCTTTTTTAGTGCTCAATAATAAAAAAAATGGAGTATATTATTAAGGTTATTGGAGGCTTTTATGTCTAATTATTCTTTTGATGAAATCGTCAATCACTTGGTTGTAACTGGATTTTGTTATCCTGGAAGTGAAATTTATGGTGGATTAGCAAATTCATGGGATTTAGGACCTTTGGGTACTTTGATGAAGCAACATTTGGTCTCACTTTGGAGAGATCATTTCGTGAGAGAGTTAGGATTCAATGTCGAGATAGATCCTGCAATTATTATGAATCCCAAAGTTTGGGTTGCAACTGGACATGTCGCAACATTTAATGATCCTTTAACTGATTGCAAATATTGCAAATCTCGTTTCCGTGCCGATGATTTGATTAAGGCCCAGTATCCTGGAGTCGATGTAGATGGTATGACTCAAGATGACATGGAACAATATATTGCTGACAAGAAATTAGCTTGCCCCAAATGTGGAAAAAATGATTTCACTTCTATTAGGCAGTTTACTTTGATGTTTAAGACAAACATTGGAGCTACACAAGATTCATCTTCTGTTGTTTATTTAAGACCTGAGACAGCTCAAGGTATATTTGTTAACTTTAAGAAAGTTCAACGTTCACAAAGATTAAAGCTTCCTTTTGGGATTTGCGATATAGGTAAATCCTTTAGAAACGAAATCACTCCTGGTAATTTTGTCTTCCGTACAAGAGAATTTGAACAGATGGAAATCGAATTTTTCTTTAAACCAGGTGAAGATGAAAAGTGGTTTGAGTTCTATAAGTCCAATTGTAAATCATTTGTAGAAAGAATGGGATTGAAGGATGAAAATGTCAGATTCCGTGATCATGAGAAAGCTGAATTGGCCTTCTATTCGTCTGCCACTACTGATATTGAATACAAATTCCCTTGGGGATTTGGTGAATTGATGGGTATCGCTTGTCGTGGTGATTATGATTTGGGAAGACATCAAGAATTTAGCGGACAAGATTTGACTTATCTCGATCCTGATACTCATGAAAAGTATTTGCCTCATGTCGTTGAGCCATCCTTTGGATTGCAACGTTTAATGCTTGCTCTTTGGTGTGATTCATATGACGTTGAACAATTGGAAAAAGACTCTAGAACAGTGATGCACCTCAAACCTAGATTAGCACCTTATACATTCGCTGTCTTGCCTTTATCCAACAAGCTAGTTGAAAATGCACGTAATGAAGTATTCAATAAATTGCACTGTGATTATGATTGTGTTTTTGATACCACAGGATCGATAGGTAAACGTTACAGAAGACAAGATGAAATTGGTACTCCACTTTGCTTTACATATGATTTCCAATCTTTGGAAGATCATTCAGTCACTGTTAGAGACCGCGATTCTATGAAGCAAGAAAGAATTGCTATTACTGATATCAAGGCTTATTTGGAAAAATATTTGGAAGAAAACGATTAATAATTTTTGAAGTCTAGAAAGGAGCCAAATGAATAATAAAGACCTCTACGACTTAGTAAAGCAGAAGTCTAGTATTGTTAAGACTGTTTCTAGCTTTATTGATGTTCAAAAGAAAGGAAACTCTATTGTTGCAGTTTGTCCTTTCCACAATGACACGCATCCTTCAATGTCTGTTAATGCTACATTGAATATTTTTAAGTGCTTCGTATGTGGCGCTGGCGGTAATCCTATTGGATTTGTTCAAAAATATATTGGGCTGAGTCGTTCTATATCTTTGGAAGAAGCGATAAAAAGAACAGCTGAAATAAATGGAATTATTCTTCCTAAGAATTCGTTAACTTCTTTGGTGGAAGTCGAAAGAAAAAGTCTTCCACCTGAAAGCAAAGCCTTGGATGATTTAGCTAGCTTTTATCGTATGGAATTAAGAACTCAAGCTGGTGCTAAGGCTTTTGAATACTTAAAAAACAGAAAGATGGATGACAGTGTGTTGGAACATTTTGGAATTGGATATGCTCCTAAAGACAACACTTTAGCAATCCGTACTCTTAGAGAGAAAAAAGGATATAGTATTGATGTCTTAGAAAAAGCAGGTATTCTTTCATCTAATTCAGAGACTTTGAAGGACCGCTATTCAGAAAGAATCATGTTTCCTTTAAAGGATAGTGATGGTCATGCGGTTGGATTCTCAGGAAGAAAATACTTGCCAGACGATCCGTCTACATCAAAATATATAAACTCGCCTGAAACTGATTTATTCAAGAAATCTACTCTTTTATATAATTTTGATAATGCTATTCAAACAGCCAAAAGAGATGGATATATTTACGTCACCGAAGGCTTCATGGATGTTATCGCTCTTTATAGAGCAGGAATAAATTCTGCCATCGCTTTGATGGGAACAAATGTTTCTGCCACCCATCTTCAAATGTTGAAAAAATTAAATGTTGAAGTAAGGCTATCTTTAGATAGCGATGGACCTGGTCAAAACGCAACTAAGAAATGGTTGACGGCATTTACTAGTTCCGGAATAAAATTTAAAATCACACGTCCTTTTAATCTTGAAAAGGATGGAAAAGATGCCGATGAAGTCTTAGATAAATACGGATCTGAGATTATGGTTTCCAAGATGAATGATTTGTTGGACCCTATAACTTATGCTGTTTTATGCTTAGATAAAAATAAAGGTGATTATATAAAAAATCTCGATACAGTCGTTAGTAGATTATCATCTAATTACTCTTATTTATCTATCACAGAAAGAGGATTGTTAGAGCAATTTCTTTCTAGCTGTACTGGTCTTTCAGCTTCATCGTTTCATGAAAGATTAGTGAAAGATAATAAATTGCCTTTTGAGGAAGTGGCTGAAACAAATAGTCTTTCTTCTCCGATTTTATATACTTCCGAATCAGACAAGTTTAACGGACAAATAAATTTGAAATTGCTAGGAATTAAAAAGCAACGTGAGTTTGGTGGAACATTGAGTGATAGAACGATGTATACAGAAGCACAAATTCTTGCTAGATTGCCATTATCTTACGATGCTGCAAAGCAATTAGAAGGAAGCAATTTCTGGTTTTATAACAAAGTTTATAGATTAATTTCTACTTATATTTTAAGCCAATATCATTATAGAGTAGACACATCAAATTTAGGACTTGATGGTGCTGAATTAGATAAAGCTAAAACTGATTTAGAATTTCATTTAGATCAATTGAATGAAGAAGGTGTTCAGAGTTTATTGACCAAAGATGAGGTGGAAAGAGCTTTTGATTTTTTGAACTTGATGACTTCAGATGATTATAGAAATGACTCTTTTAAAGAACTCCTTGAGAATCATAGAAATTATGTTGATGATGAGAACATGTCTAAGAAAATTGGAAATGATTTGGATGCCTTAGCTGATTATAAGAGAAAGAAATTAGTTATAAGTGGAGTAAAAAAGAAGTCTAATTCTAAATAAGGGGTTTCTTAATATGGATAATAGTATCAAAGATTATCAAGTAAAAAGGATTAAAGAATATAAAGAAACTGGCGATAAATCTATTCGCGATGAATTGATCAAGAATAACATCCCATTAGTTAAATCTAGAATAACTAAATTGAAAGGAAATTATTTAACTAAAGATGATTATGATTGTTATTATATTTCTGGTTTGATCGGCTTATGGAAAGCTATAAATAGATATGATTACGATAGATTTTCCAATCAAATTTTTTCTACATATGCAACTTATTTGATCGATAACGAAATCAATAATGTACCTAGTTCTTTTAGCACTACTACAAGAGGAAATGAGAAGAAAATAAAACAGATTAAGGCTGTAGAAAAAAGACTTTTAAGTCAATTGAATAGACAACCATCAGACGAAGAAATAGCAAATGAAATAGGTGGAAAAATGACTCCTTCTATCGTACATAAAGCTAGGCTTATGGAAACTATGGTAACATCTTTGGATGAAAGTAATTTATTTTCTGATGACTCTGATTTAAATGAATATAACTATGAAAAAGACGATCCTGAGAAAAGTGCAATAAACAATATAGAAATAGAATCTTTGAATAAAGCGATTAATGAATTGGACGAAGCCGATCAGCTTATCGTTAAGGCTTATTTTGGATTAGGAAGTGAATTTGAAGGTAAAGAAATGACTTATGATGAAATAGCTTCCCTGTTGGTGAAAAAGAATCTAGCAAAAAAGCAGATGACTAAACAATCAATCTATGCCAGGCTAAGCCAAATTCTAGTCAAATTGAAGAGTTTAATGATGAATAATTAAGAATTCTAAAAATAATTTTTTACTTTTGTGTTTTCAAACACATAATAAGAATGTGTAAGTAGTGGAGGTAATTAAATATGAGTGAAAAAACAACAAAGAAGTCTACTAAAAAAGAAAGCAGTGAAAAAGTAGTTAATAATGAAGAGAAAGCAGTGAAAACAAAAAAAGCTTCTTCAGCAAAAAAAACTAGTGCAAATGCAAAGAAAGAAACCATGAAGGAAGAAAAGGCTACTACTGAAAAAGAAGCGGAGACTAAAGTTAAAGAGACAAAAAAAGCAAATAAATCAGCGAAGGCAACTAAGTCATCTTCTTCAAAAAGCAAAGAACATAAACCAACACCTGTCGAGGATGTAAATGAAGAAAAAAAGGGCATCGATGAAGAGAAGATTGAAGACGAGAAAGATACAGATTCCGATGATATTTTAGATCTTGATGATGTTGAGAAAAAATCTTCAGCACCGAAAGGAAAAGGAAGCAAAAAGACTGTTTCCAATTTGATTAAAAGTGGAAAGCAATTATTGACATTGGATGATGTCAAGAAGGAAATTCTTGATATTGTTAATGCAGAAGGTTACATTAAGATTTCTAAAGTTGAAAATCTTTTAAATCATTTTGAATTGAGCGATGATGAAAATGACGATTTCTTCGATTGGCTTATGAACAATCCTGATAATCCTATTGAAGTCAGAAACGATGATGGAACACTTTATACCGGCGACGATGATGATGAGGATATCGATGATGAAGATATCGAAGATTTAGATGAAGATGGGGATGCTTTGGATGATGAAGCTGAAGGCGACGCCGAACAAGATGTTACTTATCAATCTACAGTCAGCGATTACAATCCTGCTATTGATGTTAAAATCAACGATTCTGTAAAACAATACTTGAGAGAGATTGGACGTTATCCTGTTTTGACTTCTAAGGAACAAGAGCAAGAATTAGCAAAAAGAATCAAAGAAGGTGGCGAGGACGGACAAGATGCTAAGGATGAATTGACAAATTGCAATTTGAAGCTTGTTGTTTCTATTGCAAAGCATTACATCAAACGTGGTATGGATTTCCTCGATTTGATTCAAGAAGGTAATGTTGGTTTGATGAAAGCTGTAGATAAGTTTGACTATACCCGTGGATTTAAGTTCTCAACTTATGCTACATGGTGGATTAGACAAGCCATCACTCGTGCCTTGGCAGACCAAGCCAGAACTATAAGAATTCCTGTTCATATGGTCGAAACCATTAATAAAATTACAAAAGCTCAAAGAAGCCTTGTACAGAAGCTTAACAGAGATCCTACCGATGAAGAAATTTCGGATGAACTCAACGGTTTGTATACACCTGAAAGAATTAGAGAAATCAAGCAAATTGCACTTGATCCTCTTTCATTAGAAAAACCTGTTGGCGAAGAAGAAGATTCTCATGTCGGTGACTTTATTGAGGATAGAGACAACGTAACACCTGAGCAGTACGCAGAACATGATATGCTCAAGCAAAAGTTGAATGAAGTATTGAATGATCTCTCTGACAGAGAAAGAAGAGTTATTATGCTTCGTTATGGATTGGGCGAAGATGGAAAGACCCATACTCTTGAAGAAGTCGGAAAAGAATTTAATGTAACTAGAGAACGTATTCGTCAAATAGAAGCAAAGGCTATCAAAAAATTGAGACAGCCCAAACGTTCTAATGCTTTGAAGGACTTTAGAAATGTCGAATAGAATAAGTCTTTCAAATAGACTTTCCAAAATTGCTTCTTTTGTTGAAGAAGGGGATATAGTTGCAGATATTGGAGCAGACCACGGCTATCTATCCATGTATTTAGCCCAAAAGTATAACCATAAAGGTTATGCTACTGAATATGGTAAAGGTCCTTTCTACAAACTGATAGATAACGTCGAAGAAAACAATCTTCAAAATCTTGTGGAATGCTATCAGGCTGACGGTCTGGAAGGATTAAGAGAAGATGTAAATACACTTATAATAGCTGGGATGGGTGGTCGAACCATAAAAGATATATTGTGTAGAAAGCCTAAAGATTTGGTTAATATAAATAAAATTATAGTCGAACCTCAAAGCGAAGCATTTTTAGTTAGAGATTCATTGATGGAGCGTGGATTCAAAATCGTTCACGAAGAATACTTGCTCGAAAAAGGCAAAGCTTATCCTTTAATTGTCGCTATAAAAGGTGCTGAAGAAAATCCCTATGAAGACTATGAATTAGAATTTGGTAGAATTTCATTAAAAAACAAAGATAAAGTTTTATTTGATTACTTGAATAGGACCAAAAATCTCCTTTCTAAAGTAGAAGAAAATGGTCAATTAAATCCCAAGTCCAAAGTTGAACTTGAACTTTGCCGTAAGGCACTTAAGCAATACTGATGTTAGAAAATCCTGATGAAAGTCAGGATTTTCTCTTTATTTGTTATTTTTTCTTATAAATAAATTAAAACCAACATTAAATTTTCAAGTCTATAGAATAAAATCGAAATAGAGTGAAAACACACTTAATAGATTTATTAGAATCTATAAGGAGAATATCTATGGCTTTTGGTTTCATGGCGATCCACCGCCAAGAGTGGCTTGTCGATGAGATGATTTTGTTAGCTAAAGGTGTTAAGAAAAATAACAATTCAAAGATTGAACAAGATATTTTGTTGTATAAACAAAGTCTCTTAGAATTGGCAAAGGATATTTCGAAATATGTATCTTTCGAAATGATAAAGAGAGATAAATACAGTTGTATAAAGATTGAAGATTTTATTCTTACTGGATCTGAAGGGGTGATAATAGCCGCTAAGTATTACATTCCAAATCCTGTCTCAAGGTTTAAAACTTATGCTGAATATCTCGTGAGAAGTCGAATTTGCAAAACTGCTTATGCTTCTTCAAGTAAAGCATTAAAAATGCATCGTGATTCATTGTATTGCTATGAATCTATCGAAAGAATTTATTCTTATTTTAATGGTCACTCAATTATAGAAACGACTGATTACAATGGTTGCGATGGTGAATTTCTATCAATTTTAATAAAAAGAGAAAAATTAATTTCTGCAATATTATTATTGACTCAGGATGAAAGTTTCATTCTTCTTCATCTTTATGCTTTGTTCAATTACGACAAAATGACCGTATCGAAATTATCAAATATTTTAAAAATATCACCTGCTAAAGTGTTTAGAACAGCTGTTAAAGCCAAAGAAAAAGTTAAATCTATAATCCTAGCTAATAACGAATTATTGCTGAATTAAAATAATTCAAATCACAAAGATTCCAACAGTTCTTCTATTTCTAAGGCATCTTCTTTCAATGCTGAAGTGGAACTTATTAGAATTGCTCTTTTTATGTCTTTTAATAATGAAATATCTATATCTTCCTTTGATTCTACTAAAAGACTGGTTGAATTTGGATGTGTTTCTATGCATCTTTTCAAGAGTTCATTGGCGTTTGATGATGTTTTGTCTCCAACTATGATAAAAGCTAAATTTTCTGATTGATCAATCCTATTAATGCAATCATATCTTCTCGATAAAAATGGACAGGGCTTTTCTAAAATTACATTGTTTGGATGGAAAGTGTTTATGCGTTGTATTAATTTATCGAAAGGATAAAGAATTAAAGTTGACTGTCTAAAAACATAGACTTGTTTATCAGTTACTGGGTTAAATTCTAGAGAATCAATTTCATCCTTTATAGATATAAAATTTAAGAAAGGATGATTTGCCATTGTAGCAACAGTTTCTTGATGTCCATCCTTTCCTACATAGTAAAGTATAGCTTCACTGTTTTGCTTAGCTTTATTAATCGATGCGTATTTTGCCTTTAATAACGGGCAGAAGCTATCGAAATATTTAATGCCCTTTTTCTTCAGCAATGATTCTTGCTCAAAGGGGTGCCCGTGGGCTGAAAACATAATGATGGATTCATCCGGCAAATTATTGATGTCAGTCGAAGCGAAGGAAGCAAGAATCTCAGATCCTGTTTTTTCTTTTACCAAATCATTGGTTCTTTGGTTATGAACCATAGGGTGGGGAAAATAAATTTTTGAGTACGGGAAAGATCGATGAATTTCTATGGCTTCATCGATGGCTCTTTCAACTCCGAAACAAGGCCCTAAATCTCCTAAAATTGTTACTTTCATGAATTTTCCCTCTGACCATATTATAAACTCAAAAAGAAAACGATAACAGCATAAGAATAGTTTAAAAAATGATTAATTTAAAGTATAATTATTTAGCTTTTTTGGAGGGAAAAATGGAACTAAAAGATAAAATAGGAATCACTGATGGTTTTCCAAAAGAAGGCATTTCTTTCAAGGATGTCTCTCCTTTGTTTGCTGATGGACGTTATTTGAAATATGCATTGGACAAAATGTCTGAAATTGCTGGGAATTTCCATCCGAGTATTGTTCTTGGACCTGAAGCTAGAGGTTTTCTCTTCGGACCTGCTATCGCTTATAGACTTGGTATTGGCTTTGTAATGGCTAGAAAGAAGGGTAAGTTACCTGGCGAATTGGTTTCTGTTAGCTATGGACTAGAGTATGGTTGTGATGAATTATTCATCGAAAAAGGTTTAATTAAGGAAGGCGACAGAGTCTTGATTGTCGATGATTTGATGGCTACAGGTGGTACTGCCTCTGCTTTAGTCAAATTAGTCAAAGATTTGAAAGCAACTCCTGTTTTGGTTGAGACATTGATAGAACTCACCGACTTCCATGGTCAAGATGATTTCAAGGATGTGCCCTTTGAAAGCATCATTAAATATCGCAGATGATTGAAAAGAACAAAGTCTATTCATTCGATGATTTGAAAGAAGCTTACGAATCCTATATCACCATACCCAAGGATAGAAAGCTAATTGAAGACGCCTATGCTTTTGCTGACAAAAAACATAAAGGTCAAGTAAGAAAAAGCGGAGACCCATACATAGTCCACCCGATAGCAGTGGCTTATTTTTTGGCAAAACTTCATGCTGGACCTGAAACGATTGCCGCTGGTTTATTACACGATACCCAAGAAGATACTGGGACTAAAAACAGTGAGTTGTCGACTAGGTTTGGTCCGACTGTTGCAAGTTTAGTTGAGGCATTGACAAAGATTGCTGATGTCACTCATAGACATGATTTGCATATTATGGCTGAAGACCATAGGAAAATATTCGTCGCCATGGCCAAGGACGTCAGAGTCATAATCATAAAGTTGTGCGACCGTCTTCACAATATGTCCACTTTGGACTTCCAACCTAGAGCTAGCCAAATTAGAATCTCAAACGAAACAATGTATGTCTATGCACCTATTGCTCATAGACTTGGTTTATATAAGATTCAATTGGACTTGGAAGACATGTCATTGTATTATTTGAAGCCTGATGAATACAAACATATCCAGGATTTGCTCAATAGCAAACACGAGGATATGGAAACTGCCACGCAAAGATTCAAAATCAGATTAGGTGATATTTTGTCTAAAACAAATATTCCATATACCATATCTGCGAGGGTGAAATCAATTTATTCAATCTATAAAAAGATGTATGAGAAGAAACATGATTTCAACGAAATTTATGATTTGATGGCTTTGAGAATCATTACAGAGAATGAGAATCAGTGCTATGAAATACTCGGTTACATTCATGCAAATTTCAAACCCATACCTGGTAGATTCAAGGATTATATCGCCATGCCTAAGCCTAACTTGTATCAATCTTTGCATACGACTGTATTGAATGATGATGGTTCTGTATTCGAAGTTCAAATAAGAACCAAAGACATGGATGAAACTGCAGAAGAGGGTGTTGCTGCTCATTGGCGTTATAAAGAGAACACTAATTACGATGCTAGAAGGGAACAAGAGGAGATCGAGAATCAATTACATTGGTTTAGAGATTTCGTTTCAATCACTTCTGAAAATGCAAAGGATGAATCTGCTCAAGAGTATGTTCATACGCTTCAACATGATATCTTCGATGCCAATGTATATGTATTTACTCCAATGGGAAAGGTTATTTGCTTGCCCTCCGGATCGACCCCTATCGACTTTGCTTATCGTATTCATACTCAAGTTGGTGATTCACTTTCCGGAGCAAAAATAAACAAAGTCCTTGTTCCTATAGGAACACAACTTAAGACTGGCGATATTTGTGAAATCCTGACTTCGAAAGACGCACATCCTAATCAAGCTTGGCTAAACCAATGCAAGTCTTCGTTTGCAAGAACCAGGATTAGAAAATATCTCACGAAGATGAATGAAGATTTTGTGAGAAAAGACAATGTCTCTAAAGGAAAGCAATCGCTGATTGATTCCCTTCATGAAAGAAAGTTGAATGTAGATGTCGATCAAATTGTGAATAAGGATTTGATAAATCATTTTGGATGCGATGATGAAGATTCGTTCTACCTGCAAATGTTGGGAAAGAAAATTACTCCGCAGCAAATTGTCGATTATCTCGGCTTGAAGAAAGACGCTCAAACTCTTGAACAAGAAATTGCCTCAAATAACACCAGGCATCAAATAGCCAATAAAAAGGTTGAAGATGTAGTTTTGCTTGAAAATGGTGATAGAGCAATGATGACACTAGCAGCTTGCTGTAGGCCAATCCCCGGAGATGATATCATTGGATATATCACCAAAGGAAATGGAATCAAGGTCCATAGAACTGACTGCCCGAATATAAAGAATGAAGAGGAAAGACTAGTAAAAGTTATTTGGAATGATTTTGCCCCTAGGACTACTCATCCCGTCGATTTGGCTGTCATTTGTCAAGATAGGCCTGGCTTGTTGGTCGATGTTATGAATACATTATCTTTATCCAAGGTCAATGCATTGAATTTGAACGCTAAATTGAGACCTGAACAGCAAAAATGCATAATATCCTTGACCATTGCCGTTAATTCCCAAAAGGAATTGGAATTAGCTACCAAGTACTTATTAGGAATTAAGAATGTATTAGAAGTTAATCGTGTGATACATTAGTATCCGCAAAATTAATTAGGAGGAAATATGGGAAATCAAATATATACAAAACCCCGTGGAACTGTCGACTTTATGGGTGATAGTGCTTCTCGTTATCTAGATATGGTTTCTACCTTGAGTCAAATGGCAGAAGAATATGGAGCTAAAGCTATAATCACCCCTACATTCGAGGAAACTTCATTGTTCGTAAGAGGTGTGGGTAGTTCTTCTGATATCGTTAGAAAGCAGACTTTCGATTTGGCCAATAAAGGTTCTGCTAAGGACTACACCTTAAGGCCTGAATTTACAGCTGGAGTTGTTCGTGCTTTGATTGAAAACAAGATTTACGCAGTTCCTGATACTCCTATTAGATATTACTATTATGGTAGTGTCTTCAGATACGAAAGACCTGGAACTGGTAGACTAAGAGAATTTAGACAATTTGGTGTTGAATTCTTTGATAAAACCCTTGATTTTAACGCTCAAGCTGAAGTTATTCTTCTTGCCTATAGAGGTGCCAAAAAGATACTTGGTAGAGACTTGATGGTGACATTGAACTATCTAGGTGGAGACCAAGCCAGAACCAATTATAGGAAAGCCTTGACCGATTATTTTGGCCAGTATGTCGAAAACATGTGTGAGGATTGTAAGGATAGATTCAAATTGAATCCTTTAAGAATTCTTGATTGCAAAGTCGAAGCTGATCAGGAATTGGTTAAGGATGCACCTAAGATTGAAGATTACCTGAGTGAAGAAGATAAACAAGAGTTTGCTTCGATTCTAAATATACTCAAGGAATTGAATATCCCTTATCAAGTTTCAGATAGAATGGTCAGAGGATTGGATTATTACACCGGCACAGTCTTTGAGATCGAGGATGCCTCTCACCCAGAGTTAGGTGCATTGGGAGGCGGTGGAAAATATTCCGGTCTTGTAGAACAATTGGGAGGACCTGCTTTGGAAGGAATTGGTTTCTCCTATGGAATTGATAGATTGTTATCTGCATCGATAGATTCATTTGCAGGAAAACAGGTATTCCCCGAATACTTCGTCTTGCCTATGGGCAAGGAAAAAGAATGCCAGGAGAAAGCTTCAATCATTGCTGAAAAGTTACGTGAGAAAGGTCATTCTGCTGTTATTCCATCTTTGTCTAAATCTATCGGTGGTGCATTCAAGATGGCCGATAGATTAAAGGCAAGCAAGGTATTGTTAGTCAATTCTGATTTGACTTTAGAAGTAAAAGATATGGAAAAACGTGAGCAGACTAAAGTAGAGGAAGAAGAATTGCTTAAGTAAAAAGAGGGCATTAAAAATGTTAAGAGATACAACTTGTGGTGAATTAAGAATTGAAAATGTAGGAAAAGAAGTCGAACTTTGTGGTTGGGTTAGCAAAATAAGAAATCTCGGAGCTTTATGCTTTGTCGATTTGAGAGATACATATGGTATAACTCAAATCAATATCGACCCTGCTTACTTTGAAGAAAACAAGCTTCACAACGAATATTGTATTCAAGTTAAAGGAATTGTTCAGGAAAGATCCTCTAAGAACAAAGATATTCCTACCGGAGATATTGAAGTAAAGGCAACATCTTACGTTATTTTATCTAAATCTAAGCAGACTCCTTTCATTATCGCTGATAAAACTGATGCTTTGGAAGACACCAGATTGAAATGGCGTTACTTGGATTTGAGAAGACCTGTCCTTCAAAACTATTTGAAATTACGTTACAAGACTTTGAAAGTTGTACGTGATTTCTTTGACAAGAAAGGTTTCTTTGAAATCGAAACACCTACTTTGATCAAATCAACTCCTGAAGGTGCTCGTGATTATTTGGTTCCTTCTAGAACTTACCCTGGAAACTTCTACGCTCTTCCTCAGTCTCCCCAGCTTTATAAGCAAATCTTGATGGTTGCTGGAATGGATAAATATTTCCAGATAGCTCGTTGCTATAGAGATGAGGATCAAAGAGCTGACCGTCAACCTGAATTCGATCAAATCGATGTCGAACAATCTTTTGTCGACAAGGAAGATATGCTCAACCTTATCGAGGAACTCTTGGATACTGTTTGGATGGAAATAAGAGGTATTAAACTTCCTAAGTTTGAAAGATTGTCATATGCTGATTGTGTCAATCGTTTTGGTACTGATAAACCCGATATGAGATTTGGAATGGAATTGAAGGATGTATCCTTCATGAGCCATGACAATTTCAAAGGATTTGAAGGAAAGGTTGTCAAAGCTATCAATGTCAAAAACACAGCTAAGGATATTTCGAGAAAGAAAATGGCAGCTGATGAAGAATTGACCAACAAGTTCGGTGTTCCTCATTTGATGCATGCCAAATTTGAAAATGGCCAATGGAACTGTTCCGCCTTCAAATTCTTCTCCGAAGATACATTAAACAAATTGAAAGAAGTAATGGGTGCTGAAGAAAACGATACTATTATCATAGCAGCAGATAGTTCCTTAGAAAAAGCCGCATTTGCCTTGGGTGCTTTGAGATGTAGATATGCACGTGATCTCGGATTGATTAATAAAGGTGATTTCAAGCCTTTGTTTGTCATCGATTGGCCTTTGTTTGCCAAGACTGAAAAAGGATATGAATCAATGGCCAATCCTTTCACGCTTCCAAACAAGGAAGATATTCCTTTGATAGATTCCGCTCCTGAAAAGATGCACTCCACTTCATACGATACAGTAATGAACGGTGAGGAATTATCCTCTGGTGCTCTAAGAATTTATGATAAAGAATTACAATGGAAAGTATTCGAATTGCTCGGATTGACTGATGAAGATATTTCTAAGAGATTTGGATTCTTTGTTGATGCATTCGATTATGGATTCCCTCCAGAAGGTGGATTTGGAATCGGAGTAGAGCGTCTCTGTATGACTTTGTTTGAGACAGATAACATTAGAGATGTTGTCGCATTCCCTAAGAACTTGATGGGTGCAGAGCCTATGAGCTCATGCCCTTCAAGAGTTGATGATGAAAACATCGATATATTAGGCTTAGAAGTCAAACCCGATGTTAAAGCTGAGCTAGAGCGTAAAGAAAACTTGAAGAAGTAGTTTCAAGGACGGGCTATACCCGCCCTTTTCATGAATAGATAAGGAGATTATTATGGAACCTAAAACATTTGATGAATTGAATTTGGATGAAAGATTAAAAGAATACCTCCAAACAATGGATTTGAAACCATTGTCACCTGTCGAAGCTAACGCCATTCCATTCTTATTGGAAAAGAAAGGTGTAGTTGTTGTTAGTCCTACAGGAACCGGAAAGACTTTTTCATATGTTCTACCTATAGTGAATGATTTAATCACCGAGGAAAAGGATGGAACAATCGCCGTAGTTGTGGTTCCAACTGCTGTTTTAGGCTACCAAGTTCAGACTGTGCTAAGACAATTCCTGGAGGGATTGAAATTGAGAAAACGTGCTGTTTTCTTCACTTCCCCTAGTCAGATACATACTTGCCAAAAAAGTCCTTCTATCGCCTTGGTGACACCGACATTATTCAAGGAATTACGCAAAGGACTCGATTTGAAGAATCTTTCGAGAATAATCTTCGACGAAGGTGACATGATGTTATTCGATGGGTTTATGGAAGAATTGACTGATGCATGTAATTCATTCCCTAATGCTCAAAAGAGCTTTTTCTCCGCCTCATTGGCCGAACAATACTTGACCGGTGTGAAAAAGATGTGCAAAGCCGACAAAGTCACTGATTTGTCTTTTGGAAAAGTCAATGGCAACAATATTAAGCACATCTTAGTCGATAGAAGAGGTTTCGATAATGCTCAATCACTGGTAAAGTTATTGGAATCCGATTATTGCAAAGATGGTCAAGGAATAATCTTTGCTTCTTCCAAAGAAGCAGTCTTTGAAGCTAGCAAAGCTTTAAAAACAGCAGGAATCGATTATATTTTCCTGACTGGTTCATTGGATAAGAAAGATATTGAAAAGAATGTCAAAGCTTTCCAAAGAGGTGAAAAGAAAATACTATTGGCTTCGGACTATGCTTCTCGTGGATTGGATTTGCCTGCAGTAAATTTCGTAATTTCATACGATCTTCCTAAGATGAACGATTATTATTTCCATAGAGCTGGAAGAACCGGTAGATTTGATAGACCCGGTACCTCTTATGTCCTTTATTCGCCTGAGGATCAGACCAAAGTTAGAAATCTTCAAAGAAGAGGTGCTGGGTTTACTTTCATGGCCATCAAAAGGGATGGTGTGAGTGAAGTCAATTCCAAACCTAAGTCCAAGTTTGAAAAAGGTAACCATCAAGAAGAATACATAACAAAGGCTATAAATAAAGCTAAGTATAAATATCCCAAGGGAAAAGTTAAACCTGGATACAAAAAGAAGATAAAGACAGCAATTGCTATCGCTAAAAACAAGCATAAAAAGAAGATAATTAGAACGAATCTCGCCAAGAAGGATATGACTCATGGAGTCTAAATATTTGGCCCAATCGTTAGTCCCATACAAAGAAAAAGATAAGGAATTACTGATTGGATCACATATTTCTTTTAAAAAGCCAGATTATTTTTTAGATAGCGTAAAAGAGGCTTTAAGAATTAAGGCTTCTTCTTTTATGATTTTTTTAGGTGCCCCTAATAATACAATTAGATTTCCTATAAAGAATATGAAGTTCGATGAAGGAAAAGAATTATGGAGAAGGAATGGATTGGATATAAAGAATGTGGCTGTTCATTTTCCTTATATCATCAATCCGGCATCTCCCGATAAAGAAAAAGCACAATTCTCATTAAATTTCATTGAGGATGAACTTGATAGGATGGAAGAGGCTGGTTTGACTTTGATGTGCCTTCATCCCGGCTCTAGCAAAGATAAAGATAGGATGGAGTATACAAAAGTATTGGCTGATAGATTGAAACCTATATTTGTTAAACATCCTAAAATCAAATGTTCTTTAGAAAATATGGCAGGTGGCGGGAGTCAATTGAATGTAGGATTGAATGAAGCAAAGATGTTTGTTGAATATATCGGATTGGATAATTTTGGAATCACTATCGATAGTTGTCATTTATGGGACAGTGGAGAAGATTTCACAGATACGCAAGGGCTTTTATATAGAATAGAAAAGACTATAGGGTTTAACAAAGTCTTTCTCATTCATTTAAATGATTCATTAAATCCTAGAGGGTCAAAAAAGGATAGACACGCTAATATTGGAAAAGGAATGATTGGTGAAGCAAATCTATTGAGATTTGCCTTGAATAAGCATTTTAAAGATGTTCCAAAAATTTTAGAGACTCCAGAAACTAGGGATGGAGATGAACATAAAAAAGAAATTGAAGAAATTAGGTTTTTGGGAAACTAAAAAAAATATTCAAAAAACACTTGAAAGGGCTTACTAAATATGGTTTAATAATGGTGCTAGAAGAGGAAAGGGGACGTAAAGGTTCCTCTTCATAGGTCGAGATGAGGATGATAGTTTCTTTCAAGATTCTCCGACAATAGATATTGAAAGGAATCCATCCATTGATCAGCTGAGACGGTAGGTTAAAGTAGGAGCGAGACGTTTTCGGTATACGGGCCAAGTAAAGCTAAGAAACTATACTTGGAAGGACGTTCCGGATGGCTCGACAATCCATTCTAACCAGGCAGGGTGATTAAAGCATCCGGAAAGTTGAATCGTCCATGACAGCTTTGCTAGAAGTGGAAGAGATGAGGCATTCCGCCGTTAAGTTTAAAAAAGCACAGCTCCAGGCACTGTGCTTTTTTTAGTTTCTCCATTCGTTTGGATCTTTGCCTTCTTTCCGCATTTTTTCTCTTTCATCTATCACTTGATCGACCATTTTGATAAATTCCGTTACTGAATTTGGTCCACTTAACGTTTTGACTGGTTTACCTTTGATGAAGACCAGATAAGAATTGATTCCTCCCGCCAATCCTATATCAGCATTTTTGGCCTCGCCCGGCCCATTTACAGGGCAACCCATAACTGCTACATGAATGTCATCATGAACATTCTTCAAAAGATAGTCATCGATTATTCTAACTTCGTTTGAGACATCACATTGAGTTCTTCCACATGTTGGACAGGTAATCAATGTTGGAATATCGTTTCTTAATCCTAGGCCGGATAATAAAGTTCTACATGCTTTGATTTCTTCCATACGATTATCTGAAAGACTTATTCTAATCGTATTTCCTATGCCTTCAGAAAGAAGAGGTACCATCGCTATTGAAGATCTAATAGCCCCTTCTACACCATAACCAGATTCAGTTTGTCCTACATGCAGTGGGTAAGGATAAAGTTGACTGGCCCTTTCATACAATTTGACTGTAAGTCTAGGATCTGTCGCTTTTAAGGATAGAACTATGTTTTCAAAAGACCCTTCTTTGAATACCTCCAACATATCATCAAGAGCAAAGAAAAAAGGATCGATATTGGAAAGTGTTGCTCTACCATATTTGCCTAATGAGCCGGAGTTGACTCCAATCCTTAGTGCAATTCCTTTTGCCTTCATCGCATCTCTAATAGATTTGACTTTCTCTATAGGCATATTACCGGGGTTTAGACGGATTTTATCCACGCCACTATTGATACATTCCATGGCTAATGCTGCATTGAAATGAATATCAGCTATGACAGGAACTTTAGTATTTTGCTTGATTATTTTTAATGCCTTAGCATCAGCTAAATCAAGGACTGAATATCTCATCATATCGAGTCCATAAAGTGTAAGACTATTGGTCAATTTTATATTAGCTTCTATATTTGAAGTTCTTATATCAGACATGGATTGAATTAAAATGGGATTCTCTCCACCTATTTTTTTATTTCCAATGTTGAATGAAATAGTTTTGTTTCTTAAATCCATAATCGCCTCCATATTTTTCTATTATATTATTAGTATGAAGTTTTAACAAAAAGTATCACGAATTAGTTAGGAAAGGTATACCTATATGAAATTTGTATTAGCCATGAATGCATTTAAAGGCAGTTTAAAAAGTATAGAAGCTTGCAAAATAATAAAGAAATGCATAGAAGACAAAGATAAGAACGCCATTGTTTTAAGTGCACCAATAGCAGATGGCGGTGATGGTACCTTGGATTGCATATTACAAAATAAAAAGTATCAAAAAAGATCTATTGAAACCGTAAATGCTTTAGGAGTGAAAATTACTGCTGACTATGGAATTTCTAAGGATGGCGAATTGATAATTGAATCTGCTAAGGTAATAGGTCTTGCCATGATAAAACCCAACCTAGATATTTTAAATTCAAGTTCATATGGATTAGGTTTGATGATTAGAAATATTTTGAAAAAAGAAGATGGGATTAAAAAGATAATAATTGGATTAGGTGGAACAGCGACAAATGATGGTGGTGTCGGAATGGCTAAAGCCTTAGGTGTTTCATTCTTGGATAAGAACAAAATGGAAATAAAGTCTGGATCTTCCCATTTAAATGATATCGTATATATCGATACATCAAATATCGATAGCAGATTAAAAAACATTGAAATTATAGGGATGTGCGATGTCGAAGCGAAGCTATTAGGAAAGAACGGAGCTACATATGTGTATGGACCACAAAAAGGAGCAAATGAGACTAAATTAAAATTATTGGAAAATGGAATGAAGAATTTAACTTCAGTTTGTAAAAAAGAATATGGCTTTGATTTGTCCAGAAAAAACGGTGCAGGTGCTGCTGGTGGTTTAGGGTATGGAATAATGCAATTCTTTTCTGGAAAGTTGATTAAAGGTGCTAAAGCTCTATTGGATTCTTTTAATTTCGATGAAATGATTGAAAAAACCGATTATGTATTTACTGGTGAAGGGAGAATTGATAGTCAGACTTTACAAGGAAAAGGTGTTATGGAAGTTATTAAGCGTTGCAAAAAGAAAGGTATAAAGGTCATTGCTGTCTGTGGTGAAATAAAAGATGGGATAGAACCTTTATATGAAAAAGGTTTGTCCGCAGCTTTTACTATAAATAGGGTACTGCTCGAGAAGAAAATAATGAAATCCAGATCTAAAGAAGATTTGAAGTTTACCATAAATAATCTTTTAAATATTATTTATTAAATCAAAGATTAAAAAGTAGAAAAAAATCGATATATTAAGTTTTTTGCAACCGCTTCCAAAAATTATAAATTCTTTTGCTATTAATTGAAGAAAGCGGTTGCATAAATGATTTCTTTTTGATTTAATAATAATCGAAGAGGGGGAAGCCTGGAACCCTTCTTGAAGAATAAGATACGAAACTCTAGGTTCTATGATTTACAAAATCGTCATAGGATCGATGTGATTCAAAAAGTTCCCTAAGGTGGTCATTAAACTAAAAGAAAAAATCAAGGCGAAAGTAGTCTCAACTTCACAAGAGGTATTCGGTAGACCCTCTGAGTGCTAAAGCACTAGACTGAATAAATGTGTCCATTGTGATTGTAAGAGAGATGAGATGAAAAGCTTCTTGAATTATATGGACCAGCTCCCTTGTGGGGGCTTTTTTTATGGAAAAATTCTGAAACTATGACAAAATAGGCTTTACATTACTTGATTAAGAAAAAATAGATAGTAAAATAATATAGCCTTATTTGGAGGATATTTTTAAAATGGCAGAAGCAAGAACAGAAATCACATTGGTTTGCAGCAAATGCAAGAACGAGAACTACATCTCCACAAAGAACAAGAAGAGCACACCTGAGCGTATAAAGAAGAACAAATTTTGTCGCAAGTGCAATGCTAAGACAGAGCATGTAGAGAAGAAGTAAAGAGGATTAGAACATGGCAGAATTGGTAAACGTTACTGAACTTGGACCTGGAAAAGTCTATATTCATGAGAATCAACTCTATAGCGTTCTCGATATCAACAGAAACAAGACCGCTATGGCCAAGATGAAAGTCAAGATGAAAGTCCAAAACCTCAGATCTGGAGCTATCGAAGAAGTTATGTTCTTCGGTGGAGACCGTGTTGAATTGGCTTATCTTGAAAAGAAGACTATGCAATTCCTTTATTCCGATGAAAACTTTGGATATTTCATGGATAAGGATACTTATGACCAAGTTCAAATTCCTCATGAAAGAATTTCACATGAATTGAACTTCCTCGCCCCTGAAGCAGATGTTACCATCACTTACTTCCGTGGTGAGATTCTTGGAATAGCTTTGCCTGCCAAGGTTGTTTTGAGAATTGTTGAAACTGATGACAATGCTGTTGCCGGTGATACCGTCAACCGTGCCATGAAGCCCGCTACCTTAGAGACTGGATATCAAATCAAGGTTCCTCTCTTCGTAAAGAATGGTGAGAAAGTTATCATCCGTACCGATACTGGTGCCTATGATTCCCGTGCTGAGACCGGAAGCAAGTAAAGGTTAAAAAGCATGAACGGCGGAGCAGTTGCTGGAATTTCTATCGCTTGCTTTCTAGTGGGCTTGATCGGTGGATTCTTTGTGTTTAGATTTATAACAAAACGCGAATTGAAAAAGAATCCTCCTATCAACAAGGATCAAGTTCGTGCATTGTTAAGAGCTACTGGAAGAACTCCTTCAGAAGCTGATGTAGAAAGAGCTATGAAAGCTATGAACGATGCCAAATCTCCAAACTATAATCCTTACGCTGGAATGAGCAAGAAAAAGAAGAAGAAATAAAAAGACCTGCCAAACGGCAGGTTTTTTAGTTTACTAATTATTTTTCTTTAATTACTTTTCTGGTCGAACTCATGCGAGCTGGGATCAAAGTTCTTCTCTTCATGTTTGGCTAATTTTTTGATATTAGATTTATGTCTGAAGACGACGAATAAGGCCTCTAAGACCAATACTAGACCATATATCCAATCGGTCAAGAAGTAAATTTTATCTGTGAAGTACCATCCTCCAATCATATAGTTTTCATTCAAAGACGGAATTGCTAAAGAGATGATTAAACAAACTAAGGAATATAGGAAGACTGTAGCTGCAGCTGCCAATGATCCAACCGAAATCTTATGAGAAATCATTTCGAATGTAACAAACATAGCTACAGCTATTCCCATCATCAAAGGACATGTAGCGCCGATAAATCCACAAGTGACCATGACATTCTTTCCACCTTTGAAATGGAAGAAAATTGGGAATGCATGACCGATCATCGCCATAGCACCGGTCAAAATCATATAAAGATTTAAGTGGTCGTATCCCATAAAAGACATTTGGGAAATGGTTCCATCTCTAAATTGAGGAATAAAAGAGGTTAGTAGCAATACAATTAATGATGGAATAAATCCCTTCATAAAGTCTAGGATCATACATCCTACACCCCATTTCCAGCCAAATTCTCTCCAAACATTTGTTCCACCAGGATTTCCACTTCCAACTTTAGTTATGTCGACATGATGTATCTTTCCTATTATTACAGCATTAGGAATGGAACCGATTAAATAACCAAATACAGCAAATATAATGCATGAAACAATAGCCCAAGTTATTTCCATAAAAATCTCCTCTAAATTGACTATAGAATAATACTACACATTGAGGGTTTTAATCTTTTTTGACTTTATAAACCATTTAAAAAAAGTTAAAATTTAAGGATAAGTTAGAGGGGCGAAATATGGAAAACAAAAAATACGATGCCAACAATCTAAAGATTTTGAAAGGCTTGGAACCTGTCAGAGATAGACCTGGTATGTATATCGGTACTACAGATGTTACCGGATTACATCATTTAATATGGGAAATCCTAGACAATGCAGTCGATGAAGCCAACGCTGGGTTTGGAAAGAAAATAGAAGTGGACTTAAACGCTGACGGCAGCGTAACTGTATCGGATGAAGGTCGTGGTGTGCCTTGGGACATGAACAAAAAAGAAGGAGTGTCGGGTTTTGACATCGTATATAGAACTTTGCACGGAGGTGGAAAGTTCAATGAAGACAACTATAAAACAGCAGGTGGTTTGCATGGTGTCGGTGGTGCTGTAGTCAATGCTTTGTCCACCTTTATGGAAATACATTCTTTTAGAGATGGAACAGAGCATATGATTCGATATAGCGAGGGCGGCTCTAAAGAAACATCTACAAAATTAGTCGGTAAGACTGATAGAAGAGGAACAGTAGTTACTTTCAAACCTGATCCCACTATTTTTGATGATGTTAATTTCAATTACGATACAGTTGCTGCTCATATGGATGACCAAGCTTGTCTTACCAAAGGCGTTACTTTTGTTTTGAAGGATAATAGAACTAATGAAAGTGCGACATTCTTCTATAAGGAAGGGTTGAAGGAATTCTTCCAAAGAAGAAATGCCACCAAAACTCCTCTAGTTCCAGCAATAACAATCGAAGGATCATCTGATACTATTAGAGTCGAAGTAGTTTTCGGATGGTTTAAGGATGAATATAGTCAACGAATCTATTCTTTTGCTAATGGTGTTAGAACACCAGAAGGTGGTCACCACGAGGCCGGATTTAAAAAAGCGATAACTTCTTCATATAATGCATTTGCCTCGTCTCATAAGCTTTTAGGAAGAGGTAATGTAAATTTAGATGGTGATGACATAAGAGAAGGAATGTGTGCAATCATCTCGGTTTGGGTTCCGGAAACAATTCTTCAATTTGAAGGACAGACTAAATCGAAGCTTGGAACCAAACAAGCCCTACCAGCGGTAGATTCAGTCGTTGAAAATTTCTTAGGACATTATCTAGAGGAGCATTCCCAGGAAGCTAGCGATGTTATAGAAAAGGCTTTGGAGAGTAGAGAAGCTCGTCAAAAGGCGGCTGAAGCTAGAGAAAAGGAAAGAAACAAATTCAAAAGTGGAATTAAAGCTTCGATGCTTTCAGGAAAATTGGCACCTCCAGCATCTAAAGACTATAAATCCAATGAATTGTTCATAGTCGAAGGAAATTCCGCCGGTGGCTCTGCAAAAAATGCTAGAGATAGAATTCATCAAGGAATTCTTCCTTTGCGTGGAAAGCCAAAGAACACCGTCGATGTAGCAGACGCTGATTCCTTATTGGATAATAAAGAATTGGCTGATTTAATAAATACGATCGGAGCTGGATATGACGACAATTTCAATTTAAAGAATATTCATTATGGAAAAGTCATAATCATGACCGATGCTGATGACGATGGATTCCATATTAGAAACTTGCTATTAGCCTTCTTCTATGAACATATGCGTCCATTGGTTGAATCTGGCCATGTTTATGTCGCATGCCCTCCTTTATATAGAGTCTATAAAGATAATCATGAGATCTATTGTTGGGATGATGCCCAATTAGATGAAGCTAGAAAGAAAATTGGAAAAGGATATGACGTCAGTCGTTATAAAGGATTGGGTGAAATGAGCCCTGAGCAACTTTCAACCACTACTATGAACCCTCCTTTTAGAAAATTATTAAAAGTAGTCACTAGTGAAAACGAAAGAGATGAATGTGCAGATCATGTACGTTTGTTCATGGGAAAAGATTCGAATCGTCGTAAGGAATGGATTCAATCAAATATCGATTTCGGATATAAGGCTGACTTTTTTGAAAGATTAAAAAAAGGACAAGAATTCGAAGAAGCTAAAATTAAAAAAAGCAATAGCGAAGATTTAGACAATAATGATTGAGAGGTGAAAAATGGCTGACAAGAAAAAAAGAATGAGAACTGGTGGTATCAAAAAGAACCCTAAGATGATCACCGAAGGTCTTAACGAAAATAAATTGGAAGAAGAGGATTTTCCGACCATATTATCCGATTGTTTTAATCGTTACGCTAAGATGGTCCTAACCGATCGTGCAATTCCAGATGTTAGAGATGGTCTAAAACCAGTCCATAGAAGAATTATTTTCGATATGTGGAAATCCGGAATCACATTCAATAAAAAGACTGTTAAATGTGCAAAGACTGTCGGTGATGTCTTAGGACATTATCATCCACACGGCGACTCCTCAGTATACGATGCAATGGTCAGACTTTCTCAATCTTGGAAAATGCGTGTTCCACTTCTCATTTTCCAAGGAAATAATGGAGACATCGATAACGATGATCCTGCCGCTTACCGTTACACAGAGTCAAAATTGAGCGAAGCCTCCTCACTTTTGTGCAAAGATATCGACGAAGACACCGTCGATATGACTTTGACTTACGATGATTCGGCAGTGGAGCCTGTCGTTTTACCTGCCGAATTCCCTAACCTTTTAATCAACGGAGCTAGCGGTATTGCCATAGGTAATTCTACAAATATACCTACTCACAACCCTACAGAAGTTGTAAATGCTGTAATCTATAGACTTAAGCATCCTTCTTGCCCTGTAGATGATTTGATGAATATAGTAAAAGGCCCGGATTTTCCAACTGGTGGTATCATTGATGACAAAGCTGCGATAGAGAAGCTTTATAGAACGGGTCAAGCCACATTTTATATTTATTCAAGAGCCACGATCGATAAGGATACTAACCAAATTATAATAACAGAAATTCCTTATGGTGTTGTAAAAGCACAGATGGTCAAAGATCTAGACAACAGAAGAATCAACGAAGGCTTGGATAATATTACTGAAATAAGAGATGAATCAGCCGGTGATATTAGAATTGTTTTAGATATTAAAAAAGGTGCAGATCCTACTGCAATCTTGAACTATTTGCAATCGAAGGGTGCCTTGAGAACAACATTCGCTGCAAACATGCTTGCCTTGGTTAAGGGTCATCCTAGAACATTATCTTTATTAGCCATAATCGATGCCTATATTGATCATAGGCAAGATGTCATAACAAAAAGATCTGCTTTTGAATTCAGCAAATTTAACGCAAGAGTAGAGATAATCAATGGTCTTTTGAAAGCCAAATCAATCATAGATGAAGTCATAGCAGTCATAAGAAAATCTAATTCCAGAGTAGAAGCCAAAGAAAATATGATGAACAAATTCGGTTTTACTGAATTACAGGCTGATGCTATTGGAAACATGCGCCTTTATTCTTTGACAAAGATCGATATTGTGGCCTTGGAAGACGAAAAGAAAGATTTGGTTTCTAGAATCGATAAGCTTACGAAGATATTGTCTGATAAAACTGAACTTAACAATGTCATCATTGAAGAGATGAATGCTGCTTTGGAAATCATTAAATCAGATAGATTGACAACGATAGCTGATGGACCTGTCGTCCAGCAAGGAAGTGTCGATCAAAAGTCTTTGATAGCCAAAGAAGATGTCATGGTAGTATTGACCAAGACTGGTTATTTCAAAAAGACAAACATGCGTTCGTACCAGTCCACTATAAATGGTGATCCTATAAACGACATGCCAACCATTAAAGTCGGTGACCAAATCGTTTTAAATAGGCAGGCTACCACTCATGATGATCTATTAGGATTCACATCTAAAGGAAACTACATTTTAGTTCCTGTTTGGCAAATTCCTGATGCTAAATGGCACGATGAAGGAAAACATTTGAATAATGTTTTAACTATGGATTCAAATGAAAAGATTGTTTCTGCTTATATCATTCGTGAATATAAGAAAGGTTTATATGTCACCCTTCTTTCGAAGCTATCCAAAATAAAACGTGTGAGTCTTTCTGATATAACTTCTGGAAAATTGACCAACAAGCCTTTGAGAATAATGGGAATAACAAAGGAAGATGAAGTAGTAAGTGCTCAAATTACATCCGGGGATTCCGATCTTTTGGTCATTGCTCAAGATGGAAATACCAATAGGTTTAATGAAAATGAAGTGCCAATCGTATCATTCCAAGCTGCGGGTGTCAAAGCGATGAATCAGCCTATCAAACCAGTCGATATGGCTTGTCTCCTTTCTTTAGACAAAGGCGAGGATTCAAAAGCAGTATTTGTCTTTGAACAAAGAAAGTCAGTAGTTATCAACACTTCTGGTATTGCAAGTACTCAAAGACTAGGAGCTAAGACACAAGTAGTAAGAATTCCTAAGAGCTCTTATACTAAGATTGTTGGCGTTGATATGCTCAAGAAGAATGGGCAAAAAATTAACAACATTCTTCTATCGATGAGCGATGGAACAGTTTCTTTAGATGTTTCCAATATAACCTGTAGCGATTTAGGTGTTTTGGTCAGAAATGAAAATATTCAAAGCAAAACAAAGAATTCATTAGTCTTAGGAATAGATGTGAAGGGTGGCATCATAGATGATGACACTAAAGTCATCAAACCATCAAAGACTTATGGTGACACTTCAAAAGACTCCAAGTCTAAAAAAGATGATGCTATGGATCAACCTACATTTTTCGATATCATCGATTCTGAAATAGGTGATAAATAGAAGAAATAATTATATTTACGGGTAGAATAGTTTAAGGTAAAATATTATTGTTCTAAGGGAAGGACATTGAGATGTGGCACGCAGAGAATATATATGAGATTCCTATATCCTTTTTTAAAGATAACGACATTGAAGCTGTTATCTTTGATTTAGATAACACTTTGGATCCCCCCTTGACAAAGGAGGCTTCTAAAAGAACTATAGAGAAGATTGAGGAATTGAAAAAAAATGGCTTGTTTGTCGCTATAGTATCCAACAATACAAAAAAACGTATTGAAAGATATGTAACTAACCTCAATATTGATGGATACATCTACGGTGCCAAAAAGCCTTCTCCGAAGAAATTGAATAGTTTTATAGAAGAGAGAAAGTTAGATAAGAATAAAACAGTTATGGTAGGAGATCAGTTATTTACCGACAAACAGGTGGCTGAAAAATGCCAAATTAAGTTTATACTAACTAGTAGATTATCTAACAAAGAGATGCCTTGGACTTATTTCAATAGAATTCGTGAAATGTTCATTAGGAAAAAGTTGATGCGAAAAGGAAAGTTGGGTAACTCGATAAACAAGGAGGATTAGCTTATGCGTTCTACTTATAAAAAAGTGTCAGGAATGACGGCTGAAATCAAAATAAGACGTTGTTACGGATGTGGCTCATTGCTTCAAAGCCAAGATAGATTTGAAGCTGGATTTGTATCCAAGAAACGTGAAGGAAATGATGAAGGTCTTTGTGACCGCTGTTTCGACCTCCGCCACCCATCACAAGGCACAAATCAAACTTTGGATTATGATTTTGCGCAGCTTTTGATGAATGCTCGTGACAAAGGAGCATTGTTTTGCTATGTTTTTGATTCCTTTGCCTTTGATGCCTCTATCGTTCTAGGGTTGTCGGATTTTATAGGGAAAAATATTCTTGCTATTTGTACTAAAAGAGATATTCTTCCAAATACCCTTCCAGATGAAGTCATCATCGAAAAGTTTAAAGCAAGACTTGCTTCAATAGGTATTAACCCCGTAGGAATACTTCTAGTTTCAGCTTATCAGTCTTTCAATTTCGATGAGTTTTTCTCAGCCATTGAGCATTATAGAAATGGAAAAGATGTTTTCTTCGTCGGAGCTTCACAAGTAGGAAAATCTACATTGATAAACAATTTCTTAATGAATTATGACAACGAAACCGGAAGAAACATCACCTCTGAAAGAATTGGAACTGAAGGATTGACTTTGACAAAAATTCCTTTAGATAAGAATTCGACCTTGTTTGATACTCCGGGTATCTTTAATCCTACTTCAATATTGAACCAAGTTGAAAGACGCACCTTGAAATATATCATTCCTCATGTTGCCGTAAGTGCTGTGGAAGATAATTTGAAGAGCGGAGAATCAATGTTTTTAGGAGCTCTGGCAAGAATAGACAACAAAGGCCCAAGTCCTTTGAATTTCAAGCTTTATTTCGCAAGAGATGTTATTCGTACTAAGACCAAAATTGAACGTGCTGATGTTGAATTTACCACATTGTGTGGTTCGGGAGAAGGAAAACCTTCTTCTGCAACGGTTAAATCAATCTCTGATTTGGAAAAGAATATTGTCGAAATCAGGGAAGGTGAAGATTGCGTTGTTTCCATATATGGTTATGGAAAACTAGTGTTTAATAAGCCGAATCCCGCTACACTCGAAATTTATGTCCCAAAGGGTGTAACTGTAGAAACTCACACTAACTCTGCTTGGCTCGAATTCTAAAATATGTCCGATTCTTTAATATTGTTTGGTGGGACCTTTGACCCTATTCACAAAGGTCATTTATTGGTTGCAAAAAATGCTCTAAGAGAATTAAAAGCAGATAAAGTAATATTTATTCCAGCCAAGAATCCAAGGTGGAAAGTTCCTTTGGAAAGCAAGCATAGATTAAATATGCTCAAACTCGGGTTGGAAGGAGAAAAGAGAGTAGAAATATCTGAAATCGAGTTAGAGAGCAAAGCACCTGTTTCTTATTCAGTAAATACTGTTGAAACATATAGAAAAAACTTTCCTTCAGCAAAGATCTACTTCTTGATGGGATTTGATCAACTCGATAGATTAGATGAATGGCATGATGTGAATAAGTTATCAGGACTATGTGACATCGTGGCCTATGCTAGACCAGGATTTCCAAAGAACCACGAAGCTGTGAAGAAATATAACGTCAAGGTAATTGAATATGCAGAATTGATTAACTTGTCTTCAACTGATATAAGAGAGCTTAGATCCTTGATGACTAAGAAAGCAGTCATCGACTACATAATAGAAAACGAACTTTACTTCACAAAAACTGTGCAAGGATATTATGAACCCAAGAGATATAAACATGCTGTTAGTGTTGCAAATCTCTGCTATGACATGGCTTTAAGCAATCATTTAGAGCCTACCAAGGCCTATTTAGCTGGATATCTTCATGACATTGGCAAATTGATGGCTCACGACGAAGATGCTCCAAGAATGATGGTTAGATATTTTAAAAAATATGAAAACTTTCCTAAATGGTCCTGGCATCAATTCTTAGGCGAGATGATTGCTCAGTATTACTTTGGAATCAAGGAAAAGAAGGTACTTGATGCTATCAGATACCATACAACTGGATGTGCCAAGATGGGGAAATACGGAAAAATTGTCTATTGTGCTGATAAATTAGATCCATTTAGAGGATGGGATTCTAAAGATTTGATAGATGATTGCTTGGTAGATATAGACAAAGGATTTGTCGATGTGCTAAAACAAAATAGACAATATTTGAAGATGGAACAACATTTAAAAGAGGATGATGTTCTAACTAAAGGATGTGTCGATTATTATTTGAAAAATAAGTGAGGATTTAATATGGAAGAGAATAAAGTGATAAAGAAAAGCCGTAAAGTTGCTGAGGGTATTAACCCAGGGCAAATAAAGAGCAAACATGTTTTGGATGTTGCTTTAAGATTGGCTATGGATAGAGGACAAGACACGGTTATATATGATGTAAAGTCAATTACACCCATGTATGACTATGTAATTTTGACGACAGGAACCTCGGATAAGAGGTTGAAAAGCCTTACTCATGAAGCTGAGGCTGCTTTGTTAGATAATAATTTTGAGGTTGGTCATATCGAAGGAAGAAAGGGTTCTACATGGTATTTAATCGATGGAAAATCGATTATAATTCATGCATTTTTACCTCAGGTAAGGGAAGAAGTCAATTTCGAAGAAAAGTATAAGTCTCTACCAAAGAGAATAATAACCGAAGAAGATTTAAAGATTTATTCCAAGACCAATGCCCAAAATTAATGTCTAACGGAGGACAGGGTTATGGCGAAAGAAAAAGTTGTTTTGGTGATATGTGCACTAAAGAAAGAATATGAAGCACTTAAAAACAAAGTCAGAGAAGGTAAAGATGAAGAAATAGCTGGTATTAAGGGAATTATGTTTCCAATTCCATCAGGAAAAGCTTTTGCTTTTCAAGGAAGAGTTGGGAAAGTTAATACAGCATTAGATATAGGAAAATTAGCTGGATCTGTTGAAATAAAAGCAATTATTAACTCTGGCGTCGGTGGAAGTATAAATGAAACAGTAAAGCCTTTGGATGTGGTAGTTGCAAATAAGGTGGCTTATCACGATGTTGATTTAACAGCTTTTGGAAATCCTTTGGGACAAATGGATAAAGAACCTCTTTGGTTTGAAACTGATAATGAATTTATCGAGTCTGTTGAGGAATTAGAGAAGAATACTGACTTTACCATTAAGGTCGGTCCAATTATAAGTGGTGATAAATTCGTTACTAAAAAGAATCTTTCTAAGAAGATTATAAAGAATTTTGGAAAACCTTTGGTTGTAGATATGGAAAGTGGATCTGTAGCACAATGCGCTCATGAATTGAATGTCCCATTTGCTATTATTAGATCTATATCTGATGATACATCAAATTCTTCAAATAAAAATATGTACGAAGAATTTCTCGAATTAGCCGCCAAACATGCTTCTTCTGTTACCCTGTGGCTGTTGAATTCAATAAAGTAAGTAAATAGTATTAAACTAGTAGTAAAAATACAGCAAACTTTGATTTGTTGTTTTTTATTTTTTAAAAGAGAAGTAGGTGCACAATACAAATAAATTTATTAATATCTTTTAATATATAAAAGTAAGTAAATAGTAATAAACAAGTATTTGTAAAATAAAAAAATTATTGATTTTTTATTTAAAATAATCAGATAAAAACATAAGAATGAAATAGAAATGATTGGGAAAAAGTAAAAAGTAATTATAAGTAAGTACTTAGTATCAAAATAGTAATTTTAATATATGATCTTTATTTAAAGCAGAGAAACACAATTTTTGTTATCAGATAGATATGTCTATTATTACTTCGCATAATATACATTATGTTAAAGCAAACAATAATTCAAACTAATTTATTACTAAATACTTACTTTATACTCTAAATGCTGAATTTTCAATTTAGAAGCTTTCCTTCTTCTACTAAATAAGCAATCAACTAACAGTTTTATAGGTTCCAATATATTCTGTCTCATAAGACATTGCGATTTTGTTTTATCAATACTAATTTAATACTATTTACTTACTTTGCTCTTTTCTTCCATAATTTCATCATATTTATCCACAATTGTTTTAGATGATAAATTGGTATAAATTTGAGTGGTTCTAATATTGCTATGCCCTAACAGTTCTTGAACTTCTCTTAATGGAGCTCCGTTTTCTAATAGATGAGTTGCAAACGAATGCCTGAGCATATGAGGAGTAATATTTTTAGTTATTCCAGTCTTGGCCTTAAGATTCAGCAATAAATTATTTACATGCTGTCTTTCTAAAACTGAGCCATCTATTTTTTCAAACAAGTAAATCTTAGGTCTATGGCCGCATATCTTTTTGAATTCATCTAAATACTTGATGATCCAATTTCTTTCTTCTTTATCTATAGGAACAATCCTTTCCTTCTTACCTTTTCCAAAAATTCTAAAGAATAATGAATTCAAATTAACATTTTCTATTCTTAAATGTGTCATTTCCGAGACACGAAGTCCAGAGCCATACAAACATTCTATAATGCATCTGTCTCTGATTCCATCTATATCAGATGCATCTACAGCATTTATAATCTTTTCTATTTCATCATAGGTCAAAACATCAGGAAGCCTTTTTTCAGCCTTAGGAAGCCTAAATCCGATTAAAGATACATTAATATATCCGTTTAGATTTAAATAACTATAAAAGCCTCTAACAGTGGTTGCCTTTCTAATAATCGAAGTGTTCTTCAATCCTTTTTTTGATAAATATGATATGAAGGATTCCAGGTCTTTTTCAGACAAATCATTTACTTTTTTATCTTTAACTAATTCAAAAAACTCAGACAAATCCTCCTTATAAGACTCCTTCGTCTTTGAAGAATCACCTTTTTCAACAATTAAATATTGAAGATAAGCATCTCCTGCATCCATCAAAGTCATTAATCCTTTTCTCCTTTTTTATTTAAATACAGGGCTTCATCAATAGTTAATTGCTCATTTTTTTTTACTAATGTTTCTTTACCTTTGTCAATACATCCTTCTGCCATGCAACCAATCAATCTGATTGGTTGATCATTATAAAAAACATCAAAAATTTTCAATGCATAAAAACAAATTTCATCATCAGAATCAATGAAATGATCAATTGAAATTCGTCTCGACTTAGTATTAAACGATGCATCCCTTATTTTAATTCCAATGGTCTTAGTAACCTTATTATGGAATCTCAATTGATTTCCTACTTTTTTTGAGCAAAAGATTAACCTGTTTTTTATTTCTTCATAGTCAGTTGTATCAAAATCAAAAGTAGAATCACATGATGTTGATTTCGGGTCAAATGATGCATAGCTCAATTCATCACTGCCTCCACCATTCGCCTCAAAATACACCCAATCATACATAGAGCCCAATGCTTTTATAACCTTAATTGATTTGTTATTCGCAAGATCACCTATTGTATTGACGCCAAGCTCAACTAGTTTTGGAGCAGTTTTCTTACCAATTCCAAACATGTTTTCAATAGGCAATGGCCAAATTTTAGTTTCTAAATCCTTTTTATCTAATAGTAGAGTTAAACCTAATGGCTTTTTATAATCTGATCCCATCTTAGCCATAAATTTATTATGACCTAGCCCAATAGAGCATTTCAACCCTGTTTTTGCCAACAACTGGAATTGAAAATCAAATAGAAATTCATAAATTTCATCTCTGCTTTTGTCTATTAAAACATTAGTGGAATCCACATAACATTCATCTATTGAAGCCATTTCAATCAATGGAAAAGTCTTCTTTACTTCATCAAAAAAGAATTGACTTTGTCTGCTATATTCATGGTAGTCACCTGGAATATTTATTAATTTTGGACACAGACGATATGCCTCTGATATAGGCATACCTGAACGAACACCATACTTTCTTGCCTCATAATTTGAAGTTGCAATAACCGCTCTGCCTATATTTCCACCAACAGAAAGAGGCTTGTCTTTATACTCTGGATGCCTATTCATTTCTACTTGAGCAAAGAAGGCATTTAAATCGATATGGCATATATATTTCATATTCTCATAATAGCATAATTTTTAACAAATTTCATTAAAACAACAATTTCTAAAAATAAAAGTTGGTTATTTAATAAAGTACTAAAAATATATAAATTATTCCTTGTTTTTTTAAAATACACTAACTTGAAGATTCAATAAAATTTAACTTAACAACTTTATTTTAAATCTTAGCCTTGCTAAGTTTATTTTTTTCTTTATTTGCCTCACTAAATAGCTCCTTAGCTGCAGCCAAACTAGCTTTGCTATTTTCATTTCCACTCAATAACATGCCTAGTTGTTTTATTGATTCTCCATTATCGAGTTCCTTTGCGGATGTCACAGTAGTGTCATTTACAACACTCTTTTCTATATAATAAGTCTTATCAAAGAAACAAGCCACTTGGGCCAAATGAGTAATACAAATAACTTGAGTATTCATCGATACTTGATACAATTTTAATCCAGCTTTAAAAGCAACATTTCCAGATATACCAGTATCAATTTCATCAAAAATTAATAATTGCGAAGGATCAGCATTTTGCAAAACTACTTTTAATGCTAACATTATTCTAGATCCTTCTCCTCCACTCGCAGCATCTTTTAATGAGGCAAAATCAAATCCTTTGTTAAGTCTAACAACAAAATCAACTACATCGATTCCATCGACATCAAATAAGTCTTTTTGATGAATCTTAATATTAAATCCATTTTCAGCCAAGGATAGTCCAGACATTTCTAAAGATACTTTTTCAGCTAAAATCTTAGAGATTTTCTCTCTTTCTTTTGATAATTCTTTAGCATTTTTAAAGCATTCTTCCTTTAATTCAGCAATGTGTTTTTCTTTCTTTTCTTTTTCTTGTGAGAAGCCCTGAAGGCTGTCGTACATATCTTTCATCGCTTTATATTTATCTAAGATTTCTTTAGTTGACTTTCCATATTTTCTTCTAATTTCACCCAAATCAAAAAGTCTTTGGTTAAGTCTATCAATCTCATCAGCATCGCTATCCATTTGGGCTGAAGCAATTTCATTGATATTACCATCAATCTCGTTGAATTCTTCTTTTATTTCATTTGCCTTATCTGCCAAGGAAGTTCCATCTAAATCATTTAAGCAAATTTTGATTTGATTCTTGATTTCTTCATATGAATTAACCAATCCGCTCAATTGAGATAAAGAATCATTAATCTTTTCCTCATTAGAAAGATCATTAAGTCGCTTCTCGCAGTCTTCAATTTCATTTTCCTTAATATGAAATTTTTCTATCTCCTCAATTTTAAATTTTAAGAATTCAGGATCTTCTTTTTTAGAATCATTAATAAAAGTCTCATAATCTTTTTGAGCTGATTTATAATTCGACAAGCTATTTGAGAATGAATCTTTCTTTTTTTGTATATCCTTCCCACCAAACTTGTCCAATATGTCTAATTGCCCTTTTTGAGTGAATAATGATCTATTAGAACCTTGAGAATGAATGCTTACTAAATCTTCACAAATTCTTTTAACCATAGATTGAGTGGCAGTTTCACCATTTATTTTCCTAGTCACCGCTCCTTTAGCAGTGAAAGAAGTCGAAATTATCAATTCATTAGAACCATCTAAGTAATCTTTTAAGTAATCATTGCTTTCAATATACTTATCGTCTAAAGAGAAGACACATTCAATAAAGGCTTTCTTCTCAGGATTTCTTATCTTAGAAAGGCTTGCTTTAGCACCACAGCAAACAGATATGGCGTCTATTATTACACTTTTACCGGCACCAGTCTCTCCTATTAAAACTGAAAATCCTTTATCGAATGACAATTGAATATTATCAGCTACAACGAAGTTTTTTATAGTCAATGAATTGAGCATATCTTTTCATCTCCTTATAATGAATATAAGCCTTTTAGGATGATTTTATATCAATTACAGATAAAATTTGTCTTTTTACCGATTCTACATCCAATTTTAAATCTTCATATAACTTTTTGTTTGTTCCAAACGTGATGAATTCCTTCTTAAGAGCAAAGGAAATCACTTCACCTTGAAAACCACTCTTAAACAATTTACTATTCAAAATCTGGCAAGTTCCATCTTCAATCCCATAGGGATCATAGATAAATATCTTCTTATAATTCATCAATTTATCTATATTAAATCCAGCCAATAAATCAGTTATCATTCCGATATCAAATTTGTCAAATTCATTTATCAATTCAAAGCCTTTAGGACCTATTCCAAGAATCAATACATCAGATTCTCTTTCTTTAATGATTAAACCAGTCTCCAAAGGTTTATAAAATTTGGAATTATTATCTAAATCAAAAGCTTTTTCTTTAGCAATCCTTACAAATATCGGACCATTGTCATTGAATTCATATCTTACAACAAAATCTCTGAATTGTTTTCCAAAATAAGGCATATAACACCTGCAATTAGGAATCGAATTAATCATAGATACATCATAAAGTCCATGATGAGATGAACCATCGCCACCGTTTAATCCCGCACGTTCTACAATACACAATACAGATGTTTTTTGTCTTGCAATATCTTCGAGAATCTCATCATATGCACGTTGTTGGAATGTCGAATACTCAATTACAATCGGATGTGCCCCTTTTAAACTCAGGCCCCCAGCAAAGGTCATCGCGTGTTCTTCAGAGATTCCAACATCAAAGCATCGATTTTGATATTTATTGAATACATTTTGTAAATTTGATCCGACAACCATCGCAGGATCTATAACAACAGCTTTCTTGTCAATTTCAAGCCTTTTATCTATAGAAGAAGCTAAAACTTTAGAATATGTAATTGTGTCTGATTTATCCAGAAATTTACCAGAATAGTAATCAAATGGTCCAACGCCGTGATACAGTCCATTTGAATCGTCTAAAGCCGGTTCATAACCCAATCCTTTTCTAGTAAGCATATGAATTACTATCGGACCTCTTTTATTGAGTTTAGCTCTTTTAAAGGCATGATCGACTTTCTTCACGTCATTTCCATCGATAGGACCGATATAAGAAAATCCAAGATTCTCAAAAATATTAGATCCTAAAAGACTTAGTTTAAAAGAATCCTTCATCTTTTTAAGACAAGTATAGATCCATCTTGTAACCTTGTTTTTTCCAAACAAATTATAAAAAAGCTCGGCGCCTCTTCCATAAAACAATGAGTTTCTAATCTTACTAGACCATTTTGCTAAAGCACCTTTAGCTTGTTGAATAGACATTCCGTTATCGTTAAAAACGATGATCATCCTGGAATTAGGATCAGCACCAATATTATTTAATGCTTCGAAAGATAAGCCCGATTCTAAAGCTCCATCCCCAATTATAGCCACAGTAAAACTATTTGTATCATTTAATTGTTTTGCCTTTTCCATTCCATAAGCGATAGAAAGGGATGATCCAGAATGACCCGTTGAGACTTTATCAAAGTTGCTTTCATCCTTATCTAAAAAGGGTGCTATTCCACAATCTTCCCTTATATTAGATATATCCCTACCAGTCAAAATTTTATATGTGTAGCTTTGATGTCCTGTATCAAATATCAAATCATCATTCAAAGCATCGAAATTACGTAGCAAGGAGACAGTTATTTCGACCATTCCAAGATTACTAGACAGATGCCCGCCATTTTTTGAAACAACATCTATTATTTTATTTCTTAAGTCATGGCAAAGTATCTTGCAATCTTTATAATTCAAATTTTTGACATTAGAAAAACTAGGATTTGATAAAGCTTCCTTTGATTTATCCTTTTCTTTTTTAGCCATTATTCCTCGTCTGATCCTTTGGTCGATGATGAAGAAATCTTATCGACTTTTTCTTTCAACGCGTCGAGTCTTTTGCCCATCTCAGCCAGGACTTTTTGTCCTTTTTCTCCGATTTTAATTTGCTCATCCAAAGATAAACCATCATCCTGAAGATTAGATAAAATCTGATTTATCTCATTTTCCAATTCTTGATAAGACATTTTTGAATAATCAGTTTTCTTTTCCATATCAATTTCCTTCTTTCACTTTTTCGACCTTGGAAGTGATCTTTCCATCAGCCAATGCTGTCTCAACTATATCCCCTATTTTAACATCTTTAATAGATTTTACTGAATGGCCATTATAAGAAACAAACGCAAATCCTCTTTTCAAAGTTTTATAAACACTGGTAGCTTCAATCATCGAACCATAATTAAGATATTTTTGATAAGCTTTTGTATAGTCATTTTTTATCAAAGTAATAAGTTGCTTATCATATAAACTTAGATTATTATTAGCTTTTAATAAACTTTGGTTCAGCAGAGATTCAAGATTGCTTTTATATTTTGTATATTTTAATTCCATGTTCTTTAGCTTTTCTTTAGGAGCTAAAGAAACTAATTCTCTTTCACATTCACTCAAAAACAGTCTTTCATGGCTTATCAAACTATTTAAATTATCCACCAATGCGTTTTTATATCTTTCATAATCGCTGGACAATTCTTTAATGCTTGGATTTATTAGATTTGCAGCATCCGTAGGTGTTATGGCAGTCATGTCAGCAACTCTATCACATACAGAGACATCAATAGTATGACCGATTGCGGTTATCACAGGACATGGGCTTTTAATAATCATAGCGACAACCTTTTCTTCATCGAAACAAGCCAAATCGCCTTTACTTCCTCCACCCCTTGCAAGAATAATTACATCAGGTTTAAAGGCAAAAGCTTCTTTAAAAGCTGTACATATAGAATCAGGGGCAGAAGCACCTTGAACAATAGCACCAAATAGTTTCGTATCCTCTGTTGGGTATCTTTTAGACAGTGTGTTCAAAATATCTTTGTATCCGGCAGCTTCGGATGAAGAGATTATCGCGAGTCGTTTTACAAAACGAGGAATAGGTCTTTTTCTTTCTTCATCTAAAAAACCAGCCTTATATAGTCTTTCCAAAAGCTGTTTCTTCTTCAATAAGTTAATACCTTCTTTACTCTTTAACACTTCCAAAGAAGAAATTATCAAAGAAATAGAAGAATTACCTTCATAGAAATTTAAACCAGCCCTAATCCTAATAACATCTCCGACTTGATATTTAACTGTCATCTTAGCTGCAGTGCTAGCCCAGATAATTCCTTGAATCTTTGCCTGCCTCAACGATGAAGTAGTTGAATCTCTAAGACCTAAATAAACATGGCCATTTCTAATGTTTTTGCTTTCAATCTCAGCATCCACGTATAGGCCTTTAAATTGAGGCTCATCAAAAGTCTCTTTTAATATTGAACAAAGCTCACCGACAGTAAAGACTCTTATTTGTTCGGGATAATAGTTCACTTATCCTCACCTTCTTTGCCATCATCTTTTATATCGGCATCAGAAGTATTTATGTATTTGCTCTTTTCAGCATCAAAAGGAGCTTTTAATCCACCGAGAGGTTCTTTTTGAACATCGATAGCTTGATTCACTATTTCTTTAATCTCGTTTTCGGAAGGAACTTCCATCTCTTTGACATCCACTTCGACTTTCTCATTGTCTATAACATCACCTAAAGCATTGTGCAACACTTTGTTTAAAACTGCATTTAAATATTTGGTTTCAGCATCATCAACATATTTTCTAGCGATTTCAATCGCTTCATTTATCGATATTTCAAGAGGAACAGCTTTGACCAACACAGTCTCTGAATAAGAAACCATAAAAATAGCTTTGCTGATCCATGAGAGACGATCAAAAGACCAATTTATAAGGTATTCATTGACACGATTTTTTATTTCATCTTGATTGAGAAGAGCTTTAGCAAAGACATCTACATAGACAGGATCGATATCTTTAAATTTGCACATAAAAGCTCCACAAAGTATCATCTTAGCATCAAAATCCATATGAAGTGATTCATAGATCAATGCATCATATACACTAAATACAGTCTTCTCTCTGATAGTTCGCCTTGTCATGAACATAATAAAACTCGTCCCCCTTAAAAAAGCTTATATATATTATCACAAACTACTTAATTTTTAGATTGTCTTTCCAGATATTTCGATTCTGAAAGAGATATCAGGCATACAAGCCTTTATTGCATCTTTAAACTCGACCAATACCTTATTACCAATTTCCATCTCATTTGAACTAGAAGAATAAATCAAAAACACTTTGGCGACAAAAGTATTATTCTCTTTTTGCAATGTCACATCATCATCAGAAAATGAGAAGAACATATTGGAATCGGGATTTTTATCTTGCACTTGTCTCAAAGCACATTTTACCAAGTCGATAAAAACAGTAGTCTTTACGAGAACCTTGTTTCTTCCATCATCGCTTACAACCATATACAAACCTAATTTAGAGTTCATACATTAGTTTCCTTATCTAATGCCTTCTTAATAGACAAAGATATACGTTGTCTTTTAACATCGATTTCTAAGACTTCCACTTTGACAACTTGACCGACATGAAGGACATCAGAAGGCTTGGATATTCTTCTATTGGCAATTTCAGAGACATGAACTAAGCCATCCTTATGAACACCCAAATCGACAAAAGCACCGAAATCAGCTATGTTTCTAACAGTTCCTTCCAACACCATTCCGACCTTCAAATCTTCGATGGAATGCACTGCATTAGATAATTTTGCAGTCTTGAAAATACCTCTAGGATCCCTTCCAGGTTTAGACAATTCCTCGATTACAAGCTTTACAGTATATGGATCAGACCCAACATTTCCAGCAACTTCTATAAATTTGTTTTCATTATTATTCTTAATAAATTCTTGAGCTTTATCAACAGAATCAATTCCATATAATGAAACAATATGTCTAGCGATTTCATATGATTCAGGATGAATTCCTGTATCATCGAAAGGCTCATTGCCTTTAACCCTTAAGAAACCAGCTGCATTCTTAAATGCAACAGGTCCAAATCCTTTAACCTTATGAAGTTGTTCTCTATTCTTAAAAGGACCATTCGAAGTTCTAAAATCGATTATAGACTGAGCGAGTTTTGATGAGACACCTGAAACATAGGAAAGTAATGAGACGGAAGCGGTGTTTAAATTGACACCGACATAGTTAACACAATCCTCGACAACCTTTCCCAAGTTTTCTTTCAAACCTTTTTGATCCATATCATGTTGATATTGACCAACACCAGCTGCTTCAGGAGGAATCTTTACCAATTCTGCCAAAGGATCTTCCAATCTTCTAGCTATAGATACTGAAGATCTCAAATTAACATCGTAGTCAGGGAATTCCTTCTCCGCTAATGGTGTAGCAGAATATACTGATGCTCCAGCTTCACTCACAACGATGACTTGAGTATCAAATCCGTTGGTCGAAATGACTTCTTTCAAGAAATCAGCCGATTCCCTAGATGCTGTTCCATTTCCTAATGCTATGGCTTGAACTTTATATTTTCTTATCAAATCAGCAATAATTTTTAAGGCCTCATTATACCTTTGACCTTTTCCTAATGTAGGATAAACTACAGAAGTAGCTAAAACATCATTGCTCGAGGATATTACACAAATCTTGCATCCATGAGCATATCCAGGATCAAATCCCATAATTGTTTTTCCCATCAATGGAGGGAATAGCAAAATATCTCTTAGATTCTTTGAAAAGACACTCAAAGCTTCCTCTTTAGCTTTATCCAACAAATCTCCCCAAACATCATTGGTGACAGAAGGAAGAATCAATCTATCAAAGCTATCTTCAACAGCGACTTCGATCAAATGACCATATCTAGAAATCTTAGGTTTCTCATGAGCCAAGATATAAGAGACAATTTCAGTCTTAGGCAAAAGCAAGGCCTTCTTCAATACTTTTTCTCTTTCGCCTCTCGATATAGCTAAAACTTGATGACCTTTGATTGTGGCAACTCCAAGCCTCAATCCGACATAATTATCATAAGTCAAAACTTCGCTATCTTTAACTTTGGATATTTCGAATATTCCAGATTTATAAGCTAAAGATTTAATGAATTTTCTATATCCTTCGTTGTCGGAAATTCTCTCTGCAAGAATATCCAAAGCACCTTGAATACATTCTTCAACAGTCTTATAGTTCTCACAAATATAGTTCTTAGCTACTTCATTTAAGTCACCGACAGGGGAAGTTAAAATAAAGTTCACCAAAGGTTCCAATCCAGCTTTTACAGCTTTAGATCCTCTAGTCTCCCTCTTAGGCTTATAAGGACGATAGATATCCTCCAGTTCAGTCAAATTATCACATGAATCTATTCTAGCTTTAAGCTCAGGAGTAAGTTTTCCAAGACCTTCTATAGTATTTAAAATAGTCTCTTTTCTGTCCGACAACTCGTCAAACTTACTTCCAAGGCTCTCGATTCCACGCAACTGATTTTCATCCAATCCACCAGTTACTTCTCTACGATAACGAGCGACAAAAGGAACGGTAGCTTCTTGACTAAACAAATCTAACGCCGAATCAATTTTAGAAGTTGGAATATTTAATTTTGACGATATATACTCAGATTTTTCCATACTTCCTCCTTATAAATTATTTAACGACAATATTAACAATCTTGTTTGGAACAACGATAGTCTTTACGATTGTCTTTCCTTCAGTAAACTTCTTTACTGTTTCTATTTCGTAGCAAGACTTCTTAAATTCTTCTAATTCTTCCTTAGTAGCGTTTACCTTAAAAGGAACCTTGGCTCTGACCTTACCGTTGACTTCAACAGCATAGATTACTTCGTTTGCTTGGCTCTTAGAGCTATCGGCTTTAGGCCATGCCTCGAAGTCTATCAAATCTTTATGTCCCATTAATGACCATATCTCTTCACCTAAATGAGGACAAATAGGAGCAATCATCTTTGCCAAACCTTCTAGCATTGAAACAGGAAGTCTTTCAGCACGATAGAACTCGTTGACCAAGACCATCAAACTTGCAATAGCAGTGTTGAAATGTAAGTCTTCAAAATCATGGGTTACCTTTTCTATTGTTTGGTTATAAATGGTATCCAAAGGGGCATAATCATCTTTGGTCCAACGAGAGCGCAATGAATCATCGACATACAATCTATAAATTCTTTCGATGAACTTTCTAGCACCACTAGGCCCATTAGGATTCCAAGGTAAGCCTTGATCCAATGGTCCTTTGAATAATTCGTACAATCTCAAGGCATCAGCACCATATTCATTTATAACTTCATCAGGAGATACTGTGTTTCCTCTGGATTTGCTCATCTTTTCACCATCAGCACCTAAAATAATACCTTGGTGACGGAGTTTTTTGAAAGGTTCAGGGCACTTGAAAATTCCCATATCATAAAGGAATCTGTGCCAGAATCTTGCGTATAACAAGTGTAAGACAGCATGTTCTGCCCCACCCACATACAAATCGACAGGTAGCCAATGCTCTAACAATTTAGGATCTCCGATTTCATTTTCATTGGTGGGATCGATATATCTTGCATAGTACCAGCAAGATCCTGCCCATTGAGGCATAGTATTAGTCTCTCTATGGCATGGAATTCCATTCCAATCCACATTAAGCCATTCCTTAGCTTTTGATAGAGGAGGCTTGCCGTCTCCAGCCGGAGTATAGTCATCCAATTCAGGCAAGACCAAAGGCAAATCTTTGAAATCCAAAGCATGAATCTTATATTCATTATCATCTTCATGAACTACAGGAATAGGTTCTCCCCAATAACGTTGTCTAGAGAAAATCCAATCACGAAGCTTGTAATTTACCTTAATTCTTCCAGCTTCTTTTTCAACCAACAAATTGACAATAGCTTCTTTAGCTTCTTTGATCATCATTCCATCAGCTACACCAGAATTAATATGAACACCATCTTCGGTGAATGCAGCCTTAGATATATCGCCACCTTTAACTACTTCAATAATAGGTAAGTTATGTTTCAAAGCGAAAGCATAATCTCTTTCATCATGGGCAGGAACAGCCATGACAGCACCAGACCCATAAGACCCTAAAACATAATCCCCGATATACACAGGAACTTTCTTACCATTCACAGGGTTGATAGCATAACTTCCTGTAAAGACACCGGTCTTTTCTTTATTCAGAGACGTTCTTTCCAAATCCGATTTTCTTTGGCATTCATTTATATAGTTTTCAACCGATTCCTTTTGATCTTCGGTAGTTATTTCTTTTACCAAAGGATGTTCGGGTGCTAAGACAACATAAGTACATCCATATAAAGTATCTACTCTAGTGGTAAAAACAGAGAATTTTTTATCAGTATTTTCTATCTTGAAATCCACTTCTACTCCTTGGCTCTTACCAATCCAGTTCCTTTGCATTTGAATAGTGGAGCTGGGCCAATCCAAATCATCCAAACCAGCCAAAAGCTTGTCACCATAAGCAGTGATTTTCAAGACCCATTGCTTCATAGGAATACGAACGACAGGGTATCCACCTCTCTCGCTCTTTCCATCTATTACTTCCTCATTAGCCAAGACAGTTCCTAAAGCAGGACACCAATTGACTGGTCTTTCACCATAATAAGCCAAATCCTTCTTAAACAATTGAATGAAAATCCATTGGGTAAACTTGTAATATTTAGGATCAGATGTCTTTATTACACGATCCCAATCATATGAAAAACCACAACGCTTTAATTGTCTTATAAAATTATCGATATTAATATCGGTAAAAGGGCCTGGATGTTTGTTATTCTTTATAGAATATTGTTCAGCAGGTAATCCAAAAGAATCAAATCCCATCGGATGAAGAACATTGTATCCTTGTGCTCTTTTGAATCTAGAATAAGCATCGGTGGCTGAATAACCTTCTACATGACCGACATGAAGTCCTTGTCCTGAAGGATAAGGAAACATATCCAATACATACATTTTAGGCTTAGAAAAATCTCTTACATCAGTCTTGTAGGACTTATTTTCTTCCCATACCTTTTCCCATTTTTTCTCTATAGAATCACTATCGTACATACTTCACTCCTCCAAAAAACTATATTTTTTGACACAAATATTATTTTACGACATCCATCAATTCTTTTGTAGTTAAACTAACAAGGTCTTTAAAAACTGAGCAAAATCTATTTGCTATAATTTAAAAATTAAATCAAACAATTTTCCTTTTCCATTCACCATTCTCATCTTTGTAGAAAATAATGTCAGTCAAACTATCATTGTCATATATTTGCCATATGGAATCCATATCCATAGCCCATTGGTCTTCTTTAATATTTTCTCTTTTCTCAAATATGAGGTGACCTTCAACAGAGTCTTTTAATTCCCCTACAAATTCATCAGTTTCGTAGAGAAATACGATGTACATATCTTGACCTTTTAAAGTCTTGAATTCCATCAAACCCTTTAAAACAGGATTAGATATCGATAATCCTGTTTCTTCTTTTACTTCTCTAATTACAGACTGAACAAGGTTCTCGCCTTTTTCAATATGACCACCGGGCAATGTCCAACCAGGCCAGTCATGTTTTGTACGCATTTGAAGCAAGACTCTGCCATCCTTGTCTTTGACAAGGCACATATTAGTCAATTCAGCTTTTAATGTTCTATCCATAACTTATATAAAATTTCCAATCCACTTAATAATATCATTTAAAACAAATAATATTATTTATTCAGTATATTTTGAACACGCTATCTTATAAATTCATGAAAAGATATCTTTTAGTTCAATCTCTTTAAATTCACCTTCTTTCAAATCAGGAGGCAAAACTAAAGCACCTATTTGAATTCTTTTCAAATCAGTTACTTGATTATCGATTTTTTCAATCATCCTTTTGACTTGATGGAACTTACCTTCGCAAATAGTTAATTCCAAATGATTTGAATCTATTTTCTTTATCCTTTTAGCCTTGGTCTTATATGGTTTATCATTGCCATCCAATAAAGTCATCTCATTCATCAGCTCATTCTCGTCTTTAATAGGAAATTGTGCTGTCACTAAATAAGTCTTATCGACTTCCTTATTGGGTGAGATGATGTTATGCAATAAAACTCCATCATTTGTGACCAATAAAAGACCAGTAGTATCTTGATCTAATCTTCCGGCGACATTAAGACCTAATCTTCTATATTTAAGTGGAAACAAATTCAAAACAGATGGATAGACTTCATCCACATTCGATGACAAATAACCTTTAGGCTTGTTTAACATCAATAAGACCTTTTCTTTATAAAATACAGGATCATCGAAAAAAGTTACGACATCATTATTAGGATCAATATCATAGCTAGAATCTCTAATTATTTGACCATTGACAGTCACAGCTTCCTTCTTCAAATAAGATTTTATTTCTTTCCTTGAAGCATATCCCAAATTCGATAAGAATTTATCTAACCGCATATATCTATTAGCCATCCTTTAAGACTGATTCTATTCTAACAAATAAGTATTTATTTTGAATTTGTTTAGGGATATGAAAGGATGGATACTAAGATTTATAAAAAAATCCAGTCAATTTAGACTGGATTCAATCTATGAAGATTAAAAATCAAAGTTTAGAAGCTTTATCAGGAGCAGAATAATTATCACCGTCTTTAGTAACATCTATAATCAATTTCAACGTGAAAGAAGCCTTTCCGTCTCCATAATTGTCAAATCTAGAAGTGTAACTTCCTGATAAATTTAATTCCAATGATTTGAACTTCTCATTTTCTATCAAATAATCCATATTAGTTTCAGTCAATACTATAGAATCCTTTTGATAAGAACCCATCAATTTAATGTTTTTAGACAATGTAGGATCTATAACTGAAGAATCGTTCAACATATCGAAAATAATAGGGACAGCTTTGTTATTCAAGGGCATCGAATAAGTAGTAACTCCACTCTTTGTTGATGTTTGAATAAAAGAAACATAATCTTTGGAGTAAATTGAATCATCGGGTAGATAGAAGAAATAATCCGATTCCTTGGCAGTCACTTCTGTAACTGGATTTGTTCCAAACAGCTTCTTCCACACATAATGGGCCTGTCCATCACTAGTAACGCCCCTAGCATAAGAGAAATCCTTTATGTTTGAATCATCTTTGCCATAGTTATCAGCAAATGTAGAATCAAATTCAGCATTGTTATCGAAGAAATTCACCCCATCCTTGATATTCCTTTTGGCTTTTCCCTTGATAGTTGACTTGAACTTATTTCCACCTTCATATTCTACATTCGTTTCAACTCTAAAATCATGAGCAGAATTAGTTAAACTCTTATAAGCCGATTGGGCATCTTTAATGATGTTCAGTTTTTCATTAATCTGCTCATTATTAACGATGAATCCATCGATTACAGGTTCTTCCAAGGTCAATGGCTGATTCATCGATTTCATTTGAATGGTATATAGGAATTGAAGGACTTGACCAGAAACAGACACTGAAAATTGATAGGTGTATTTATCAAAAACTCCATCCTTGAAATCCAAATACAAATGATAGTCAGGAATTGTCTCAGGCAATTGCCTAACAAACATTTTTATAATTGGATTGTTTATCAATCCCAATATTGATTTGACAGTATTAGAAGCAGATTCCTTAGTAGTCAATTCAAATCTCTTACCATCACCTGTTACAGTCTTAATATCATCTTCTCCGTATTCAAATACGGCTTTAGCATAAATAGAATAATCATATTTAAAAGATGCATCTACTTGTTTTTCTTCATATTTGTTGACTTTACCATCCTCATTTTGATTAATGGTAACAAAATCAGTTCCCTTTCTAATTTGATGCTCTGTACCATCTATTAGCAAACCCTTAGATGAAACACGTTTAGCTAAATAATTGACATCTCCTGTTTTAGAATACTTCACATTTCCTTCTCTAAGTCCTTGAGCCAATGTTTTGTTTTCTGAAGTAGTAACAGTAATATGAAGATTTTCGTCATATTCAAAACTATCGGCGTCCCACAATGATTGACGCTGCTTTAAAAATGCTTCTTTAGCTGTCAACCATTTGGCATACAAGGTAGTATTGCTATTTATTGTCAAAGGAAAACCATCAACAGGTTGGGTTAAACCACTATCTAAATACCAACCATCAAAAATATATTCAGCCTTGGTAGGAGTTGCAGGTTTTTCAATGGAAGATCCTTTGACAACTTCTTGGGAATTAACTGAAGATCCACCATTAGTATCAAAATTTACTGTACACTTTTCATCAGCTTTTTGTGTCTGATTTGGTTTGGCTGTGGAACCAGTATTATCGTTTCCACCGCAACTAGTCACTGATAACAAACTCAAACAGGATAACAAAGTCAATAACGACAAACCAATCTTGTTCTTTTTCATAACTATTCTTTATAAAAGTTTTAACCATTGTTGAATGATTCAACATATCAAATATAAATAAGTCAAAGCTTTAATAAGAATTCCTTTCATTTTTTCTTATCTTTAATAATATAATTTACCCCCCCCCGAAAATGTCAATAATAAGCTTAAAATAACTTTAAGACAAAAAAAGTTTGGCCTTACAGCCAAACCATTAATTTCATATTGGGGCGGATAGCGAGGTTCGAACTCGTGCATGCCGGATTCACAGTCCGGAGTGTTAAACCGCTTCACCATATCCGCCATTACTCACACCTATTCTACCGAACGATGTGCGGAACGGTAATTAGATTAAACTAATTAGACCGATTAGTCAATAGACTTACGGTTGTAGAATTCGACGATAAGAGCCTCATCGATTTCAGGAGTTAACTCACTTCTCTCAGGAAGACGAGTAAGCTTTCCTTCAAGCTTAGTCTTATCAAATTCGACATAAGGAACACGAGTAGTAGCCTTCTCCAAAGCTTCCTTAACAATCTTTAAGCTCTTGGAAGAATCTTTCAAAGTGACTACTTCTCCTACTTGGGTAAGGTAAGAAGGAATATCCACCTTCTTGCCATTGACCAATACGTGTCCGTGATTGACCAATTGTCTAGCTTGACGACGAGTGGTAGCAAAGCCTAATCTGTAGACAATGTTGTCCAAACGTTGCTCACAAACTTGCATAAATGCGAGTCCGGTGATGCCCTTAGACTTCTTGGCGATACCAAAGTATCTACGGAATTGACGCTCAGAGATACCATAGGTAAAACGAAGCTTTTGCTTTTCAAGAAGCTGTCTTCCGTATTCTGAAGGCTTCTTCTTACGGTCTTGACCGTGTTGACCAGGTCCATAAGGACGCTTGGCAAGTTCTTCTCCAGTTCCGAGAATGGAGTAACCGAGATGTCTGGAAACCTTCCAGACAGGTCCTGTGTAACGTGACATATTTAATTTTTCCTTTCTAAAGCTGTTAGACAAGGCGATGCTTCCCCATCCCCGGATGAATGATGTTCCCCTTTTTGGCAAAAGGATACTTTTTTGATCAATCATCAGGCGAGATGATAAACATCGTGCCAACAAGCCTAGGAAGTATATACTCTAGGTGCACTTTTTTCAAGTGTTTTTTCAATCTTTTTGATTTTTTTATTAGAAAGGAAGTGCAGAATTATCTTTCTTCAATACTGCAGTTCCTTCAACTCGTCCATTACTTCTTTAGCAGTCTTGTAATCGGAAGTGTACTTAGCAGAGCTGACATCTATTTCGTAATTAGAAAATTATTCCCTAAAATTTATGAACACATATTGTCACACAAAAAAGGGCGGGCTTTTATAAGTCCGTCCTCAATTGCTCATTTACTTTCCTTCTATACTTATCTGCCCATCCTTCAAAACAAGTTTAGCTTCCTTAATAGCTTTTCCTTCTAGCATTGCAATAGCTAAAGGTGTTTCAATCTTATCCTGAATATATCTTCTAATAGGACGAGCACCATAGCTTGGAGTATAAGAATCTTTATGTATCTTCTTGACTACTTCATCATCATAAGTCAACTCGATAGGTCCTTGTTCTCTATTGCTCAATCTATTCTTAAGTATATTGAGAAACTTCTCTACTATCTTATCTATGACATCATCAGTCAAACTATTGAACATAACCGTTTCATCAATTCTATTTAAGAATTCAGGGCGGAATGTGCTCTTAAGTAATTCAGTTACTTTTGCTTTATTCTCGGGAGTATTTCCTTCTAGCAAGTATTGACTTCCAAGGTTTGAAGTCATGATGATGACCGTATTTCTAAAATCGACAGTTCTTCCTTTTCCATCTGTCAATCTTCCATCATCCAAGACTTGAAGAAGAATATTGAATACATCAGGGTGAGCCTTTTCTATTTCATCTAATAGAATAACTGAATATGGCTTACGTCTTACAGCCTCAGTCAACTGACCACCTTCCTCATATCCAACATAGCCAGGAGCAGCTCCGATCAATCTTGAGACCGAGTATTTTTCCATGTACTCGCTCATATCGATTCTGATCATCTGACCTTCGCCATCGAACAAATCATCAGCCAAAGCTTTAGCAACTTCAGTTTTTCCTACACCTGTGGGGCCTAAAAACAAGAAGCTACCCAAAGGTCTATTGTTATCTTGAATTCCGGCTCTACTTCTCAAAATGCAATCGTAAATCTTTTGTATAGCTTCATCTTGACCTATGACACGATCTTCCAATTCCTTCTTCAATCCTAAAACTTTTTGTTCGTCGGATTTATTCATTCTATCAACAGGAATCCCAGTCCATTGACTAACAACTTGGGCGATGGATTCCTCTGTGACAACATCAGAGAATCCTTCTTTTGCAGTCTTATCCTTAGCCGTAGCTAATTTCTTCTTCAATTCAGGGATAAGGCCATTTTGAATTTTAGCGGCGGTCTCATAATCAGCATTCTGCATTGCTCTTTCCAAATCCAAATTTGCTTTATCAAGTTGTTTTTGGGCATCTTTAGCGGTATCTAGTTGCTTCTTCTCATTCTGCCACTTTAATGTTAAAGAATCTCTTTGACTTGAAAGTTCAGCTATCTCTTTAGTCATATCGGCTAATCTCTTCTTTGCAGATTCGGAATCATCATTCTTCAAAGATACCTTTTCTATTTGAAGCTGAAGTATTTTTCTATTTACTTCATCCAAATCCTCAGGCATAGAATCTATTTGCATTCTAGTTCTAGCACAGGCTTCATCGACCAAGTCGATAGCCTTATCAGGCAAAAATCTATCTGTTATATACCTATTAGATAGGGTTACGGCAGCGATAAGAGCATCATCAGTTATTTGAACACCATGATGACTTTCATATGCATTCTTTAAGCCTCTCAATATTGCGATAGTATCTGGAATGGTAGGTTCATCCACCATTACAAGCTGCATACGTCTAGCAAATGCAGGATCCTTTTCGATGTACTTTCTATATTCATTCAATGTCGTAGCACCAATACAATGCAATTCACCTCTAGCCAAAGCAGGCTTTAAAATGTTTGCTGCATCCATCGAGCCTTCACCAGTTGCACCAGCACCGATTAGTGTATGAATTTCATCGATGAAAAGTATGATCTTTCCATTGCTCTTAGAGACTTCCTTCATTACAGCTTTCAATCTATCTTCAAACTGACCTCTATATTGAGCACCGGCAATTAAGGATCCGACATCCAAACTCCAAATAGTCTTATCCTTCAAGGATTCAGGAACATCACCCTTGAATATTCTCCACGCCAATCCTTCAACAATAGCCGTCTTTCCTACGCCAGGATCACCGACAAGAATAGGGTTATTTTTAGTCTTTCTAGCTAGGATAGTCATAACCCTTCTGATTTCATCATCTCTTCCTATGACAGGATCTATTTTTCCATTAGCCACTTCGCTCACCAAATCTTTTCCATACTTAGACAAGGCTTCATATGTATCTTCAGGAGTGTCTGATGTAACCCTGGAAGATCCTCTTATTGAACGAATAGCCTTTTCAAAACTTTTTCTATCATAAGAAGGAATATTGGATAAATTTCTCACAATTGAAGAATTGATATCGAATTGAGAAAGCAATAGATGTTCTACTGAAAGATATTCATCATCGAACGATTTCTCGATATTTCTAGCTTTTTCAATCATCTTATCAAGATCGGATGAAAACCCAATATCAGATCCACCCTGGACCTTATTCACGCTGTTCATGAAGGAATCGATCATTTGACTTACCTGTTTAGGATCTATATCGAGCTTCTCCAAAATTCTCACATAGAAAGAATCAGGTTGATCAAACAAAGCCCTTAGGACATGGACAACACCAACTTCAGGAGCTTGATATTTGCTAGCAAGTTGCTTAGCTAGTGTCAAAGCCTCAATTGTCTTCTTTGTATATTGATTAGATGTATCAGCCATAAAACACCTCCTCTGAGGTCTTTTCTCAACCTCTCAAGTATCATTTTATCTAGAAAATTAGCAATGTCAAGTAGAGAGTGCTAATTTTGATAAAACTTATTTCAAACCCACTTTAGTGTTTTATAATTTCACATATGGACGCATTAACTATTACATTAATTACTATCTTTTCAGTAATATTTGGAATATTACTAATCTCTTCTATCTGTTCTTATATAGGTTATAAGGCTATTTGGAATGCTAGAACTTACGAAATCAACAATCCTGTAAAAATTCAGTTTGAAGATATTGAAGAATGGACTACTAGGATTCCTCTTTCTTTCAAAATCAAAAAGAAATTGCCGGATTTTGATAAAGAAGTGAGAGGGTTCATCTATTCACCAAAAGATAATTCCATAAAAAAGAAACCGATTGTAATAATGTCAGTAGGCTATGGGAGAACGCACCTTTCTTATTTGTTAGATATAGGCATTCTAACTAATGATGGATTTGAAGTCTTCGCTTTCGATCAATTCGGTACTGGAATGTCTGGTGGGAGTAAGCAAAGAGGCATTCATTTTGGACGTATCACCTTGGATAGTGTGCTCAATTCAATAAAAGAATCAAAAGTATTTGAAGGAAGACCTATATACCTCTATGGGCATTCATGGGGTGGATATAGTGTCTTGTCAGTATTAGGAAAGCATAAAGAAATTAGCAAGGTAATAGCAAGGAGTCCAGCAGGCAAGCCTGTTCTTTCCACCTATGTCTTAGGTCAATCCATATTAGGGAAATTCTTAACTAGCTTCTTATATATTGTCGGTATACCAATGATATTTCTATTTCAAGGTCCATCTGCCTTTGTCAGTGCTGCAAATCAGGTCAAGAAAAACAAAAATACAAAAATATTGATCACTTCATGTAAAGAAGATCCAACAGTTTTAACAATAGCCTCTCCAATACCAAAATTAATAAAGAATTCCCAGGAAAACGTCGAATTCTACATAAGAAATGATTTAAATATCCATAATGACTTGTTAACTAAAGAAGGATACGATTACTTCAAAGAAAAACAAGCTGAATTTAATTCAATAATGAATACAGTTGATTCCTCATATGAAGAAAGAATGAATGATTTCCTTTCAACTTTGGATAGAACCAAGATCACTTCAGATTCAAATGAGAAAGAAAAAATATTAAGCTTCTTAAATAAATAAAAAATTGTTATAATTGTTTCGTAAAGAAAAGGAAATGTAATTATGAAAAAATTATTAAAAGCAGGTTTGATTTCATTGATGATGGTAGGAAGTCTTGCAAGTTGTGCAGATGGAGTTAGCGGAACAACAGTTGCAACCGGACAAGGTTCAACCACACCTTCTGCAACACCAACTACTCCAACCCAGCCAAAAGAAGATGGCAAAATGACTGTTGAAGAAGCTAAAGCATATGCAGATGCTTATTATTCACAAGACAAGGTAGCAGAGAAATACAATCAAGGCGAAGCTGTAATAAATTATGACCTCAAAAAATGTGAGGGTCCCATATTGACTCAGCTCGGCCTAAAAGTTGGAAAGGATTCCACAACACAAACATTAAAAGAAGAAGATTTAGTCGTTTTGACATCCAAAGACATCGATTCTATGGCAAAAGCTATTGATTCATATGAAGGTAAAGATAAGGCTGAATTAAATTTTTCAATGACTGAGAATATTATGAAAATCGAATTCGATTTTCCAGCCTCAGTACTTACAGCTGCATTAGAATCATTATTGACAGGAATTCAGAACAGCGATGGTGCAGGAACAGGGGATACTGATACCCCAGTTATTACATTTGAAGACTTCGTAGGAAGTGGTACAGGGATGTCAGGATACATAACTGTCAACGAATTAGGTTTAACAAGCGGAGTTGATGCCACCATCGATTACACCTTAACTTTCAATTATGTCTATGAATATACACTTCCAAATGGAACAACAACAAATACAAAAGTACCTGATACAGAGTCGATAAAAGGTGATGCCACTGCAACAATCACTTATTCAATGGGCGAGACAACAAAAGAAGCTTAATTGTTATTGTTTTTGAATAAAAAAAGGATTGGAATTAGATTTCCAATCCTTTTTACGTTAGATTTATAATTCGTATTTTTTTACTTCATAATGAAATTAATAATTTAACATTATTTCAAAATGATAGCAGCATTATTCTTCTTTCCACGTTTTAAGAAGAAAACTTTTCCATCTAAAGCATTAGATCCATCTAATATCATATTTGGATCGACCACCTTTTTTCCATTCAAACTTACAGCATTTCCTTTTAAGAATTCCCTAGCCTCACGCTTAGAAGAAGCTAATTTTGTATTTATCAAAGCATCGACTAAATTCATGCCAGGATCAACTTCAATAGCATCTAAAGAACGAGCTAAGTCCAACAAGGACTGCTCTTTAAGATTCTTGAAATCACCACTAAAGATAGCTTCAGTCATCTTCACACACTCATCGGCAGCTTCTTTTCCATGTACGAGAGAAGTGACCGAATAAGCCAAAATTTTTTGACCCATTCTCTTTTCTGGAGCTTGCATGTGTTCAGCAACAATAGCATCGAGTTCTTCTAAAGGACGATCATCAAAAATATAGAGATATCTTCCGACATCGTTATCAGCTACATTGATGAAGTATTGATAGATGTTGAAAGGAGAAGTCATAGAAGGATCGAGGAACAAAGCACCTTTTTCGCTCTTTCCAAACTTCTTTCCGTTAGAATCACAAATCAATTTGACTGAGAAGACCTGGCAAGGGCATTTCTCCCCTTCCTTCTTTTTAACAAAATCCAATGCAGTAGTTAGATTACCCCATTGATCACCACCACCGATTTGCATTACACAACCATATTTTGATCTCAAATTCCAGAAATCACCAGCTTGAAGGATCATATATGAGAATTCTGTATATGAAATTCCAACTTCCAAACGAGATTTGACTATTTCTTTTGCCAACATATAGTTGATAGGTATCATTTTTCCAAAATCACGTAAGTAAGTGAGAACGTTTGTAGTTGACCACCAATCATAATTATTGACACAAATACCTTTGTTAGGATCAGAGAAGTCCAAATATTTTGAAAGCTGTTTTTTCAAGCACTGAACATTGTAGTTTACTTGTTCGGGTTCCAAAAAGCTTCTCTCGGATTTCTTTCCCGAAGGGTCTCCAATCATACCAGTTGCACCGCCGACGACAGCAATGATTCTATGACCAGCTTTTTGAAGCTTGGACAAAATATGAATCATGATGAAGTTTCCTAATTGCATCGACTTATTTGAAGGATCAAATCCACAATAGATTGTTTGTGGAGTCTTGAGCAATTCTCTAATCTTTTCTTTATCTGAATAACTATCCAATAATCCACGTTTGTTCAAATCATCAAAAATATCTATCATAAATTTTCTCCTTTATTCTTTTAAATAAATAGCATACATATTTTATGCTTCTTTTATTTATGTTCAAGTCTAAGAAGGTTGAAACAAATAATCTTTCAAATAAACAACATATGTTTTTTCTATTTTTCTCTTTCCGAGCAAACAAAAATGAACTGTCTTTTCGATTTTAAACTCTACCAACCCATCTTTTAAATAATACTCGCTTATAAACATATCCTTATTTAAATTAACATCATTTATATTTTTTCCACTTCTTATATGATTTTGAATTTTATAGTAGCTTTGAAAGAAATCTAATTCCAAATAATTGATTTGCATACCATCGATAGAAGCTAGAAAAGAAAAAATGATCAAGAAAGAATACAAAAGAAATAAAGCTTTGCTTTTCATTGTTTGAATATAAAAATTGCTACAAAAACTAAAATCATTTCTATGCATAAGAAAGCCAATCCTAAATATCCGAGTTCTTTTCTGGATTTGACCTCATTATCTTTAGTCGTTTCCTGAATAATGCTGCCAATGATCGTCAAGTTCTTCTCATTTTTATTTTCTTTTACCAAATCAAAACAATCCTTGTATTTGGAATTATTAATAAACCCTGTCCCATCTTCCAAATAGTTATTTATCACATCCAAAACTTGGGAATCTAATGATTCAGTTGCTTCGACTAAAGATGATCCACATTCAAGTTTAGATCCTATAATTTTCAATGCTTCTTTGATTTGCACATCGCTTATAGAGCCTTTCCCTTTTTCTTTCTTATCGAAGTACCAATAACCTAAAAGCCCGAAGAATAAAAATATAGAGAAAATTCCCAATGCCAAAAAATTGGAGAATTCGAAATATAGCTTCAAAACAACTATCAACATCAATCCCATCACCAATAAAGATAATGAAGAATATTTCAATACTTTGTTTTTGTTTTTAAGATTCAAATTATTGTATTTCATTTTACAAGTCTCCTTTTCTTTTCATGGAGGTTATTCCCATACAACTCAACTATCTCAAAAAATATAATTGATATCAGTTCCAAAACTAAGCCTAGCCATTCAACATTAGAAAGAGTTTCATTGATCAATGTTATTACAGGGAAAAACATCAAAGGTATCGATATACACAAAGACATTATCAAACCTGTACTACGCATATCTTCTGTAGTTTTAAAGGTTTGCTCTTTTTGATTCTCGATATCGATTAACTTTGTTATATTTGATCTTATTCCATCATTATTTTTATTATTGTGGCATTCGATCATGTCTTTAGTAATTTCACCTATTTCCTTATAAGAAATCAACGAATCAAATTCTTTATTTATTATGGTTTGATAAATCAAACTAGAAGACTGACATTCTTTGCCAAACTCCTTAATAGCATCATCGATATCATCTGCCTTAGATAATATCAACCCAAATCTTATTGCTAGGGAACAATCAATCATATTATCTTTACTGCTATCAATCTTCTTTAGTCTATAAAAGCCCATAGAGATTGATGTAACTATTGAAATAGTTAGAAACAATAAAAACATCGCTATTGAATTGTCGAAGACAAAAAGAGAAAAGCTGACTATTAATCCACACAACAAATCTTTCCAACAACACTTGATAAGCCTAATCAGTTTTTTTTCATTTTTATTCATAGTTTAATCCTTTCCCACCCATAAACGTTGAGTGAAACTATAAAAAGCTTCTTCTTTTAAAAAAGAGAAATAATCTATCTTTATCTCTTTATTTTCCAATACATTAAAGAAGAAAGAATACTTATATCCATCTTTTAAATCAGAAATGTAATTATTCATAAGTAACTCAAATCTATTGTGATGAATTTCAAAAGATTGATTACGCTTATTGAAATCCAAGGATTCAATAAAGCATTTTTCGCCTATTGATTTGAGATTTAAATTTATTCTTTTATATTCATATTCGTTATTTTTAATATTGTATATAGTCATAAAAGATAATAAATATATACAAGAAGAAACAAAGACAAAAAACTTACTTTTCATATAAATTAAACCTTCCTTCTATTCCAAACAAAGTATATGGTTTAAATATAAAATCAGCTTCTATGTCGATTATTCCTTCAATAAATAACTTGCCTGGTGCGTCTCTTATCGATTCTTTGAATTTGATTGAAGAATCAAAATCAAAGTTGCTATCATCTTGATTTATTATATCGAGTACAACTCCGCCTTTACTCATATCAAATCTACCACCTTCAACTTTATTATTTGAAATTCCTAATAAAACATATTTATTACTCCAAGCATCAATGAATCTATCATTTACTTTATAATTTAAATAGAACAAACTATCATTAATATCTAAACAATAATCATTTGAAAAAGATAATGTCAATTTTTCCTTAATTATGGGTTTATCATCATTGCTAAGCAAGTCATTTTCATAGAATCCTTCACTACCGATTGAAATCAACGGATTCAATATATAGTTAATTCTACCGGCTAATGAATCTATATAAAAGTTAATACTAGAATCTTGAAATTTCCATTTTTGAATCGCTATTTCAATCCATTCATTTGCTTTTAATTCTACAGAATTCATCTCACTAAAAATCAAATTCGAATCTAAAGTGGTCTTAACACTCAATAAAACACCATCAATATTCCGTGTAGCATCGAAAAAGATTCTATTTTGTGGAATAGGATTGACTTCTATCAATCCCAAAGAGACAAATAACAATATTATTTTTCTCATAAAAAATCCTCCAATCAATATGATTATTGGAGATGAATAATAATGAGTGAATTCAATTAAAAATTCAATAAATCTACTAAAATTGAATCTAATACATATAATTTTTCAGGTTTAACCTTTACAGTCTCATCTTGTATTATAAATTCATCTTTTAGTAAGTCGATCTTATCTTTATAAGCTACTAAAAAATCCTTACCAAATCTTTTCTTAAACTCATCGAGTTTAAATCCTCTGGTCAATCTAAGATTTAGCATTAAAAAGTCAAATTCAAGATCATGGCCGTCTTCTTTCTCTTCTTTCCAATAATATTGACCATTCAAATACTTTTCTATAGATCTAGTCCTTGTTATTCTAGTGTTATCTTCAAAAGATGTAGCACCCATTCCAATGGCACCATAAGGGTTGGATAACCAGTAACAAAGATTATGCTTGCTTTCATATGATGGCTTTGCAAAATTACTAATCTCATATCTATAAAGACCAGCCTTTTCTAGCCTTTTTACTATATGTTCATAATAATCAGCCAACAAATCACCATCCGGTTCATTTTTGTGTTTGATTGCAAACATGGTGTTCGGTTCTATTTGCAATGAATAAAAAGAAACATGTGGAATATTCAATGCGATAACATTATCGATATCGTTATCGATATCATCTATTTTTTGACCTTCAAAACCATAGATAAAATCTAAGCTGACATTATTAATTCCATTGCTTTGAAGTAATTTAACACTCCTTATAACATCAATAAACCTATGTGTTCTTCCTAAATCTTTTAAAAGATTGTCATCTGTGCTTTGAGCACCTAAACTAACTCTATTTATTCCACATTCCTTAATTAATTTAACAAAGGAATCATCTACATCTTCCGGATTGCATTCAATTGTAAATTCTTTAGGTTGACCATGTCTTAAGACAAGTTCATTCAAAAGATATTTCAATTCTTCTCTTTGAATACATGAAGGTGTACCACCACCTAAATAAATAGTATCAAAACTTAATCCGGCATATCTTTTATCTTCTTCTAAAAGGGCGGTAGTATATTTCTTAGAAAAGCCAGTACTCAACAATACTTTGGGAAAATCGCAATACGCACAAAAATGTCTACAGAAAGGAATATGAACATATAAGCTTTTTGGCTTATCCATCATTTAGAATTCCTTACTATCAAATTCGACAAGCTGAAGAATTATATAAGGCAATTCCTCATCGTCAAAGATTATATTCTTATCTGTTTCAAGCTTTTCCAAGTAATCTAAAGCTTTCTTTACTTTCTCATCTTCCATATCTTTTTTAGGGTCACCAATTTGCTGCTTCACACTTGTCACAATCATGTTATTAACTTCTTTTTCTGCGATTTCTTGAACAGTTTCTTTTTTTCCTTTATCTCTGTTTCTAATAGATGGCACAAGAAAATAAACACAAGCAACTACTAACACGATTACAAAGACAACGCACAATATAACAATTAAAGCTGAATCCATAGATTAAATCACTCCTTTAGGAATCGGTGAATAGATGAACTTCTTGGCAGTTTTGCTCTTTTTATAGAATCCGAGATTAGCCAATAAATCCATCGAAGTTCTAGCAGTCTCATAAGCGACATTTTCGATTATTTTAAATTGACTTATCGTATAAAAGCTGCCTATAGTTCTATGAGTTACATAGAAATGAGCAGTAGCCCATTTCAAAACCGGATGCTTTTCCATAAGTTTAACAATCTCATCATTCAATGGAGAATTGCTATTTTTGCTTTCTTTAGGATATTTATTAGTAGAATAAGAAGAAACACTAGCCATAGTAATGTTATTTTCACCCATGTGATAAACTTCATCATCATTGAAATTCTCAGCTTTAGGAGCCATGGAATCATATTTGTTATATCCAATCGAGCCTTCCTTAATAAAGAAACTAGAAGAATTGACATTCTTCAAATTTTCTTCTTCAGCAATTTTATCTGAGACATCATTTTCTTCAATATCATTCAAGCTTCTTTCAATATTGTTTAGATTCATATCAAGCAAATCTAGGCTAGAGATGACAAAATAAGTCAAATCACCAGTCTTCAATGAAAGCTTAGCTCTATCTAACATATTTCCACCAAAAGAAAAGTACAGGCTTTCCGTTGGAAACCATTGGCCGGAATTTGGAAATATAGTTGAAGATAAATAACACTTGGTCAACAAACTTCCAGTCTCTTGATTGAAATAAGAGCATGGGCATAAGTAAGTATATTGATATAAGAAAGCTATAACCTTCAAGATAAATGAAATAGATTCATTATCATTTAAAAAAATTAATAAATCATTCAATTCACCTTGAAGCAAATCTTTATTTGAAAGAAAATCATTGCCTATCTCATCTATATTTCTATATTGAAGCCTAGTCTGATCTAAATTTCCTAATAAATAATTGTTTATATTATTCAAAAGATTAGAATAATCTAAGGAACATATATTATTTACTCCTTCGGACATCTTCAAATAATTCTTTAATATTTTTACCTTAGGTTCATCTGAATTATACTGACCATTAACAATGGAAGAGATGTCGATGTTAGAAAGTCCAAGTCTATAATTATCGCTAATCCATCTCAATCCAAGTTTTAATGATTCATTGTTAAATTTCTTCTGGCCTTTCTTTGATAGTCCAGAAAACTTAGCGCATATCAAAAAGAACTTTCTTTCCAATGAAGAGACTTTATTCAACACCAATCTATTCAATGTTATATAGTAAGGATTCTTCTCGGGAGTTTTTATTGCTAAATCATATCTAAATAATGAGCGGTATTCCTTTACCTTCTCCCATGTAGGAGTAATATCAGGCAAATTAAAACGTGCCTTGATTTCATCAAGGGACAAATATTCTTTATCACTAAAAATACTGGCACGTTTCAATTCTTCATACATGTTCAAATCCTCTACATTCCATTAACTAACTACTATTTTACTACTAATTTAAAATTTGTGTGTGTAACTTAGATAAACCGAGAAATTACTTCTTTACATCAGTGGGATCGACTGAAAGAACAGCGATAAAGGCTTCCTGAGGAACATAAACCTTACCGAATTCCTTCATTCGCTTCTTTCCTTCTTTTTGTTTTTCCAAAAGCTTCTTCTTTCTTGAGATATCGCCACCATAGCATTTTGCGAGAACATCTTTCCTAACAGCCTTGATATCGCTTCTGGCGATGACTTTAGAATCTATAGCAGCTTGGACTGGAATTTCAAATTGCTGACGAGGAATGACATCCTTCAACTTGTCGACTATAGCTCTAGCCTTAGGATATGCTGTATCCCTAAACACAACCGTCGTCAAAGCATCTATTTTTTCATTGTTGAGAAGAATATCCATTCTAGCTAATTTCGAATCTCTATATCCAATAGGCTGATAATCCAAAGAAGCATAACCGGCAGATAATGATTTCAATCTATCGAAGAATGAAAAGATGACTTCGCTCAAAGGAAGAATATATTTCAACGATACACGTTTAGTGTCGATATAATCCATTCCTTGATATTCTCCACGTCTAGATTCACATAACTGCATCAAAGGTCCTACATAGTCTTGGGGAGTCATGATTTCAGCTTTCACAAAAGGCTCACTAGCTTTCTTTATCAAAGAAGGATCAGATGGGAAGTCGGATGGATTTTGTATCAACATTTGTTTACCATTAGTCAAAGTGATGTCATAAACGACGGAAGGAGCAGTGCAAATCAAATCCAGATCATAATCTTCTTCTAATCTTTCCTGAACGACAGACATATGAAGAAGTCCTAAAAAGCCACAACGGAATCCACTCCCCAAAGCCACAGATGTTTCAGGTTCATATACGAGAGCCGCATCGTTCAATGATAATTTTTCTAATGCTTCCCTCAACTTTTCAAAGTTTTTATTATCAGTCGGATACAAACCGGAATAAACCATAGGCATCATAGGTCTAAATCCATCCAATGGTTTATCAGCAGGGACATCAGCATTGGTCAAAGTATCACCGACTTTCACTTTCTTAATATCCTTTATCTGAGCACAAAGATATCCGACCTCTCCTGCCGAAAGGACATTTCTCTTTTGCTCCTTAGGTGTCCTAAAGCCTAACTCTTGAACAACATAAGTCTCATCTGGATTTGACATCATCTTAACTCTATCGCCAAGTTTAACAGTGCCTTCCTCAATCTTTAAAAGGATAACAACTCCACGATAAGGATCAAATTTGGAATCGAATATCATTGCCTTCAAGGGTTTATTTCTATCACCTTTGGGTGCAGGAAGTCTCTGGACTATCGCTTCTAACAAGTCTCCAACACCAAGACCAGTTTTAGCGGAAACCATCAAACAATCATCAGGATCAATATTCAAAGTCTCGATCAAATCCTCTTTGCACATCTCAGGATCAGCAGTTGCCAAATCTACTTTGTTGATAACTGGAAGCAGCTTCAAATTATCATCCAATGCCAAATAGGCATTAGCCAAAGTTTGAGCCTGAACTCCTTGAGTAGCGTCAACCAATAAAATTGCACCTTCACAACAAGAAAGAGAGCGTGAAACTTCATAAGTGAAATCGACATGTCCCGGAGTATCGATGAGGTTGAACAAATAATGCTCCCCGTTCTTAGCTTTGTAATCCAAGTTAACTGCGTTCAACTTGACTGTGATTCCACGTCTTTGCTCCAAAGGAAGATCATCTAGCATTTGGGTGGACAATTCTCTTTCTTGAACTGCTCCAGTTATCTCCAAAATACGATCTGAAAGTGTAGTCTTTCCATGATCTATATGAGCAGTGATAGCAAAATTTCTGATGTGATCTTGTGGGTAATCCATATTCAGCTCCTCTCTTTCCAAAACTTCATTGTCTCTTCTCTAACCTCTTGTGGAGAACTTACATATATTCTATCAGGATAGACTTCATCGAGTAGTTTCCTATAGTTAGAATGACCAAATCGCCTATCTATAAAGAGTATAACACCCTTATCATCTACATTCCTTATCACTCTGCCTGCAGCTTGTATTACTTTGTTGAATCCTGGATAGGTATAGGCATAGTCAAATCCGTTCAATCCCTTGCCTGCATAATATTGTTTCAATCTATCATTGTCATATCCTATACCAGGAATACCAGTAGATACTATAACAACTCCATTCAAGGCATGAGGCTTTAATTCTATACCTTCTCCAAATACGCCACCTAGGACTAAGAATCCTAGATGAGTTCTCAAGGGATCTTCCTCAAATTCATCTAAAAATCCAATTCTTTCACTAGGCGTCATGTTTCGTTCTTGCTTGATACAAACAAATTCACCTAACCCTTCAAACCTCTCATAAGCCATCAGCATATATTCATACGATGGAAAATAAAGAAAATAGTTTCCGTTCTTTTCTCTGACCATCTGATAAATAGAATTCAGCACTCTAGGAAGCGAGATGTTCCTATCGGCATAACGAAGAGATGGAATAGAATCTACCATAACCAATCTATTCCTTCTTTCAAAAGGAGATGGGAGATTTAGTAACTTATTCACTTCGTCATCTTTTGTTCCACCCAACAGACTGATGTAATAATCTACGGGAGACAAAGTAGCGGAGAAGAATAAAGTGGCATTGAATCTATCGCTGATATCTTTGATATATTCCGAAGCATCCAAGCAGAATATATGAATAGCATCGGCTTTCCCATTGTAATATGTTATATCGTAAGAATAGTTTTCCTTTCCTTTCAAAGGTAATTTAAGAAAACCTTTAACAGCTGATTTCAATGAGACATAGCTATCTGGATATTTGGCATCAGGCTTCTTTTCCAAATTCAAACCCTCTTCCTGGAATCCTTTCAATAAAGTGATGAAATCATCAGGAACTTCGTTCAATATCTCGATATCCTTATCAGATTTTCGCATATCAAACCAACTTATGATATCGACTATGGCTGATTTTAACTTTGAAGTCTTTCTTCCAGTCAATTCAGTATAAACATTCATAAAGAATTCTCTATCCAACCTAGCAGAATACATTTCTCTAGCTCTAGAAGGAAGATTATGAGCTTCATCGACTAACAAAGTATAGGGTAAAGGTAAATTCGAATCCATAATTTCTGGATTGCCAACTACAGGATCAAAGACGTAGTTATAGTCGTAAATGCAAATGTCGGAATTGACGGCTAAATCCAACGACAACTGGAAAGGACAAATCGTATTCTTCATAGCTATTTCTTTGATGTCATCTTCATCAAAGATTTTTTTCTCACTCAAAGCTTGCCTTATGACTTTGTATATCTTTGAATAATAATCCTTGGCAAAAGGACATTCATCAGGGTTACAGTGTTTTTTGAAACCCTCATCATTCATGCAAATAGTCTCTTTTGCAGTAATGGCAACACATCTTAGATCAGCACCTTCCTTTACCAAAGCATCAACAGTCTTCAATGCTTGTCTCTTTATGGAGTTCTTAGAAGTCAAATAGAATATTTTAGAAGTCTTTCCTTCCTTAAAGTTTTTTATGAAAGGATATAAAACACAGACAGTCTTTCCTATTCCTGTAGGTGCTTCGACATAACCTTTTGATTCTTCTAAAAGAATTCGATCAGAAAAAGCTATCAAGTCTTGCTGACCAGGTCTATATTCTTTATATGGAAACTCTAGAAAATCGATGGATTTGTTTCTAGACAAGTTATGTTGACCTTTTTCTTTGAGTCTAGCTATAAATTCATGAATTAAATCGTTGGCAAACCTATCTAATTCATCAAATGTAAAATCTTCTTCCACTATAAGTTTATCCTTGATATGGCCTTGCTTATAGTAAGAGACACGAACTTTTATCGATTTAGTATGACCGTTGCTGTTTCTAAGAATCATCCACGCATACATTTTTGCCTGACCTTGATGCCAAACTATATTTTCGTCCTTGAACTTCTCCAAATCTTCGACAGTGGTTTTTATTTCATCAACTGTTAAAGAACCGTCAATGTTATGAATTATGCCGTCAGCTCTGCCCTGAATATCAAGAACGATATCACCAGTATCAAATGTGGTCTCCAAAGGAACTTCTGGAATATAGTTTCCTCCAGAAGAATCTTGAATCTTCTTATGCATCCTAGTGCCTTCTTGCATAGTTTCCGAATTGAAGATTCTAGTATCTATACTCCCTTGCCTGAGTATAGAATCCACAATGTCATGAACTGAAAATGAATATAATAGATTCACATTTCTATTTTACAACATAGACCACATACTAAGTAAAAGTATTGTTAGGCACCTATCCTCTTAGTCTCTTCAAACTTAGTTAAAAACAAAGAAATATTCTTCATCCCAATCAAAGAAAAAGTTTTGGACAAATCCTTATATGCAAATGGGTTATGCTCCAACACAGCTATGTTCAAAAGTAAAAACACAGATAGCAATGAGGGATTTCCATAATCCCTTCTTACAGAAATACAAGCACATGAACCCAAATTCTTTTTATCGAGCAATGTTTCTTGTGCTTGTTCTTCCATCTTAAGTAAAGCTTTAGTCTTTCTCATCAATTTAACCTCCTGTTTTTCTTATAAAAATTAGTTATGGGTTATTTCAAAAGCAAAAAATAGGAAAAACTTGTAAATAAGCGTGATAGAATAGAAACCTAAATAAGGGGTGTTCTTTAATGAAGTTCAATCTATTCAATTATTTGTTTTACGCCATTCCAAAGCACATCGAAGACACCAGAGCTAAAAGATTCTTCGATCTTCATTCTAATTATTTAGCACTATTTCAAGAAACTCATAACTACCAAGAAGCTAGAACTAATTTTGAAGTAATTCAAGCAAACATAATAATCAAAGGTTTGATGAACAAGAAATTCTTGGAAAACAAAGCTTCTTTAGCTAAGAAGACAGGATTGACTACACTGCCATCCTACTTAAAGCATTTGACTTATATGAAAGATGGCGATGATTACATTGCTTTGCCTTTCTTTTCTAAGACCATAAACAAACATTATGTCATAGATACAAAATCTTTAGCTGATCTTCCTTATAGGGCATTAAGAACTCAAAAGACGTTTTCATCATTCTATGAGAACCCATTTGAAAAGTATGGATATAGATTGTTCGATTCGATGTTTACAAATTGGATTCCAGTCATGAAAAGCCCAATGGGCGATTCTATGGCCTTTGTCGACTTAGAAGTCGACACAATCTATATAGTAACTGATCAGGGAACATTGGAAAGAGCAATCCCATATTTCGACCAATTCTTAGAGATTCAAAATAGAAAGCATCTTCTTGATAAAATAAAGCAATTAGTAGATACTTATTATTCATTCGATAAAATAAAATTCATAGATTCATTATTTTCTTTGGGTTTCATATCTTTTAAATTGTATAGCTACTTGAGACAAGAAGAAATAAAGGCACAAAGAAAAGAAAACAAAGCATTGGAAAAGGCTGAGAAGGAAATAAAGAAAGAAATAGAAAAAGAGGAAGAAGATGATAAAGATGGCCAAAAAGACATTTAAAACGATAACTTTCGGATGCAAAGTCAATTTCTATGAAACTGAAGCTGTGAGAGAAGCATTGGAAAGGATGGGTTATATACACACGGAAGAAAATCCAGCCATATATGTTTTAAATACTTGTGCAGTAACAGCTACAGCCGAAAGAAAATGTCTTACGAGAATCCATGACATAGTCAGAGATCATCCTAATGCAACGCTGGTCATAATGGGCTGTTTCTCACAACTATCATATTCTAAGTTCAAGGAAATTCCTCAAATAAAAATAGTGGTGGGAACTGAAGGAAGAATAGACATACCAGCAAATATAGAAAAAGCTGTATCCGATCCTGACTTTCACTATTTCCAAATAGCGAAGAATACTAGAACCTTCTTCTATGAGCCTTTGATAATTCAAAATTTCTACACCGAAAGTAGGGCCTATGTCAAAGTTCAGGATGGATGCGATGGATTTTGTACTTTTTGCGTCATTCCCTTCGTGAGAGGAAAATCCAGATGCAGGAATAGAGTATCTATACTTAGGGAAGTACAAACATTAGTAAGGAACAATTTCCATGAAATAGTCATCACTGGGATTGACACGGATTGTTATGTCGATCCCGACAATCCGACATATAACTTTGTCGAATTGTTAAAAGACATAGATGATATCTGTGGAACTGATTGTAGAGTTAGAATATCTTCCATAGAGCCGACCAGAGTAAGTGATGAATTCCTGGAATTCATGAAAAACTCCAAATCAATAGTTCCACATATCCATCTTCCTTTGCAATCCGGAAGTGATCAAATCCTCAAAGCTATGAGAAGAAGATACGATTCAAAGTTATATATGAACACTGTAAGAAGATTAAAGGAAAAAATCCCTAACCTAGCCTTATCTACTGATGTAATCGTGGGATTTCCTGGTGAATCCGAGGAAGATTTCCAAAACACATATGACATATGCAAAAAAGTCGAATTTATGAAGATACATGTCTTTCCATATTCTCCTCGTCCATTCACACCAGCAGGAAAGATGAAGAATCAAATAAATGGAAATATAGCTCATGATAGAGCAAAAAGATTAATAGCATTGTCAAACGAAGAAGCAGAAAAATACAAGGAATCTATAAAAGGGCAGGAGAGAACCGTTCTTTTTGAATCTAAGGATAAAAATGGATATTGGCAAGGATATACTGAAGACTACGTTCCTTATAAGATAAAAAGTGATGAAAACTTAAAGAATGTCTTCATGAAAGTGAGGATGTAAATATGGATTACATCAAATTTATAAGAAGCAAGGTCGGTCACGAAAGGATTTTTATAACCTGTGCCTCGATCTTGATTCAAAGAGAAGATGGAAAAGTCTTGGTAGAGACAAGAACAGACAATGGGATGCATGCTTTTCCTGGTGGATGCCAGGAATTAGACGAAATAATTGAGCAAACAGCTCTTAGAGAAGCTAAAGAAGAGACAGGCTTAGATGTACATATCGTTAAAAACTTGGGCTTTATAGAAAGACTCAACTTCTCCTGGCCTAACGGAGATAAAGCACACTCCATAGTATTTGCCTATTTAGCATATCCGACCAAAGGACAAAAAGAAAAGATAACAGATGGTGAATCCACTTCTTTGAAGTGGATGGATTTAAAAGAAGCCTTAAATCTCTGCTCCAAATTTGAAGGAGAAGACCTCATAAACCTATATTCTTCACTTTTATAAAAATAACTCTTTTCTTTTTAAAAAGATTTGATATAATACATAGCCGTCGACAAATGGGGCTGTAGCTCAACTGGGAGAGCATCTGCTTTGCACGCAGAGGGTAGCGAGTTCGACTCTCGTCAGCTCCACCATTAAGAAACGATCGTGCTAATATGAGATTTTAGGCTCATATTAGCATTTTTTTGTTATTTTAGTTTTTTTCTAGGATTCAAGTCCCGTTATTGGTAAATTTTTTTATTGCATTGTATTAAATTGATGATTCAACTTCATAAAAAAGCTTAAGTGTATTTTCACACGATAGGTACACGATTACTCACCTTTCGTATCATTCGTGTAAATATAAAATATTTCTTTTATTAATAGGGTTATTTTTAATAATTATCCCCCTTTTTTATTAGATGGATAAAAAATAAATTTTTTTGAAAAAAGTGTTCAAAATGAAGATTTTGTCCCTTATCTATTGAAGGAGGTAAGTTATATGATTAAAGAATAAGTTATTAAGCTTAAAATTGAAGGAAAATCCTACAGTGGAATTTCAAGAATCTTAGGAGTAAATGAGTCTACAGCTAAAACTATTTATAATAGATTTAAGAATAGCCATCCTGAATCATTTTGCCCTATGTGTTCAAAGTTCTTAATTCAAACTAAAGGACATTGCCAGAAAAGATTTTGTTCTAGTAAATGTAAAGACCATTATTGGAACTTAATGAAAAAACAAAAGAATAAGTAAAGAAACTTATGAGAGACTAACCAATATTTAAACTGGCTAGTTTTTCATTTTTTATATTCTCTAACCAATCTAAAGAACGTACCTCTAGATACTCCTATAAGTGATGCTGCTTCAGTATTTGTTGTTTCATGATTTATATATCTATCTAATACTTCACTTGTGTTAGATGGAAGAAGTGTTTTAGGTCTTCCAAATTTAACGCCCCTTTCTTTTGCTATTTTAATTCCTTCAGCCTGTCTCTGTTTTATATTTAATCTTTCGTTTTCAGCAACAAAACTTAATACTTGAAGCACTATATCTGATATAAATTTACCAACTAGATTCTTTCCTTCAATTCTAGTATCAAGTAATGGCATTTCAAGTACTTTAATATCAGCACCAATTGTCTTTGTAATTTTAGACCACTCATCTAATATCATTTGGTAATTTCTACCTAGACGATCTATTGATTTAATTATTAATAAGTCGTCCTTTTTTAATTTCTTAATTAACTTTTGATAATTCGTTCTATCAAAATCTTTACCTGATTCTTTATCGATATAGATATATTTATCATCAATATTAAATAATTCTTTAATTTCTTCGTATTGTCTATCTATCTTTTGTTGTTTAGTACTTACTCTTATATATGCATAAATCAAATTAATCATTCCTCCTTATATAGTTATTTACATACATATAAAGCAATAAAGTATTTGATTTATCAAGTCATTAGAAAATAAAAAAAGAAATACTAAACGATATAAAAATGTATATGTTTTTGTACTTCGAGACTTTTCAATTCCTTTACTATTATATAGCACTTTTTTCTCAAAAATTCTACTAGATAGCTAATAAATTGGCATTATTTTAAAGAATTTTCTCAACTCCAATAATTCATACATTTTGAGACTTTTAATCGATGGAGGTCTCATATGATTGATTATCAAAAAGCAGTTAAAGAACTTAGAGATAAGCTAATTTTGACTCAAAGTGAACTTGCCAATTTACTTGGCGTTTCTTTCGCTTCAATCAACAGATGGGAACGTGGACAAAACAAACCAACAACAACGGCTAAACGTAAGATTGTTGAACTTTGTAACGAACACAAAATTGAAATTGAAGAGGTAAAGGAATAATGTCAGAAAGAGAAGAATATTTGACTGAGCAAATTATAACTTATCTTGGAAATAAAAGATCTTTACTTAATTTTATAAATGGTTCCATTGATATTGTAATGAAAGAATTAAAAAAGAAAAAAATCGATACGTTTGATGTTTTTTCTGGTTCTGGTGTTGTTTCACGCTTTTTAAAACAGTTTTCTAACAATTTATATGTAAACGACATGGAAGAATATTGTTATACGATAAATAAATGTTACCTTATAAACGAAAACGAATTTAGTCACGATGAATTAGATTATTGGTTTAATTATGTGAATAATTTACTTTGTACACAACAATTTAAAACAGACGGATTTATAGCAAAAATGTATGCTCCTAAAGATGATAAAAACATAAGACCAGGCGAGCGTGTATTTTTTACAACAAGAAACGCCCAGTATATAGATTCTGCTAGACAATATATTGATAGTGTTCCAGAGCCTTATAAGACTATGTTGCTTGGACCATTGCTATATGAAGCATCAACAAAAAACAATACTTCTGGGGTATTTAAAGGATTTTATAAGAACTCTAAAACGCATATAGGACAATACGGAGGAAATGCAGAAAACGCTCTTCAAAGAATTTTAGCAAATATTGAATTAAAAAAACCTGTATTAAGTTGCAACAATTGTAATGTTCATATTTATCAAGGAGATTCTAATAAAATTTGTGAAATGATTCCTCATGTTGATTTAGCATATTTAGATCCTCCTTACAATCAACATCCATATGGATCAAATTATTTTATGTTAAATCTTATAAATAATTATAAAGAGCCTAAAGTAGTTTCAAAAGTTTCTGGAATTCCTACGGGTTGGAATAAATCTAATTATAATAAAAAACAAGAAGCGTTATGCTCATTTAAAAACCTTTGTCGAAAGATAAATGCTGAATATTTGTTGATTTCTTATAATTCAGAAGGATTTATTTCTTTTGAGGAAATGATTGGAATGTTAGAAGAACTTGGAAAAGTGAGAACTTTTGATAAAAAGTACAATACTTTTAGAGGCTCTAGAAATTTAAGAGAAAGAGATATTCATGTGAAAGAATATTTATTTTTATTGCATAAGGAGGATAAATAAATGTTAGGGGATGTGCTTAAAAGAGAAATTCATAATTTGCAATATTCTTCATCCAAAAAAGTAGGACCAGATGCATTTTGGATTATTTTAAGAAATATTGCTGTTGAAGAAATTATTGAATATGGTGATCCAATCGATAGTGATACAATTATTCCTTTGTACTATGAGATTATGTCTCAGAATTTAAATTTTATTCCAGAATATTTCCAAGAAGTCTTACCATCAAACAATCAAGAAAGATATAGAGTAATTATAAGAAATTTATTTAGCAGTAATGCGTTTCATCCCGATGGCTTAGCAAATCAAGAAGGCATTAATGCCTATAGAGAAATTAACGAATTCAAAAAAGGCGATAGAATAGTTTATCAAAAGGGAGTTTAGTAAAATGATTATACAAAAAAATGCAGTTTCTACAACTTATGAACGACTATATTCCTATCAAAATCAAAAAATAGGTATTCCAATTTTTCAACGTTTCTACTCATGGAAGGAAAAAGAAATATATCAATTTAAAGAAGATATGCTTTCAGCGATTGATGATAAAAACAAAGATTTCTATTTTTTAGATTTTATTTACTATATGGAAGATGGAAAAATTAAATTAGCTGATGGACAGCAAAGAATTGTCACTTTAAATAATTTTATTAAGGCTATACAAAAAGTTTCAGAAGAAGAAAAAATTAATATAGATATAAAATTATTTGATATTGAATATGATAATTTTTCTAACCAGGCTAAGTATAAAAAACATTTTACAAATTATGAAACAGCCCCATTTAAAAAGGTTTATTTAGACTTACTAAATTTTGTTCGCACAAATAAGACACGAATTAATGATTTTATTTATGTGATTAAAAACAGTATTCATGTTTATATGAAAAAATGTAACAATGCTGATGATGCATTTGATATTTTTCAACAAATAAATACGGGTGGTAAGCCACTCTCAAAAGATGAAGTTATTAAAACAGCTATCGACCAATATTCATCTGCTTTTAGTGTTCTATTTAGTACGGCAAACATGAAAGATGTTAAAGCTTCTTTAATTAGTTTTTATAAATTAAAGACGCCGTCATTCTCTGGTAATTTTGGAAATATGGAAATTATGACTTTTTTACGAAATGAAGTTACTAAAGATAAACCTACTTTTCAAAATTTTGTTTCATCTATGACTTTATTATCTTCTTTATCAGGAAGCGCAATATATCAAGTAATAAATTATATTAATAGAATAACTTTATTAGATGTTCCTAATGTTCTTTCTTTAATAGGAGTTGATATAAATAAAGATAGAAACTGGTTGGAAAATGTAGTTGTCCCACTATGCTTAATGAGTGTTGTTCTAACTATGAATGGTGGAAGCCCAACATCATTTAGATATTTGCTAAATGATGTTATTTCAAAAATCAAAAGCGGTGAAGACTATAATCAAATAAACGCATATTTAATAGCTGAAATCAATTCGAACCAATCAATTTGGCAAATTAGTATGTCTGATTTCACAAATAAATTAGGAGATATTTCGGTTCCGAGAGGAATAAAAAAAGCTTTATTAATTTTAGATGTTATATGTAAGAATGTATCGGGAACGATTAATGTAAGTTCGATAAATTTAGAACATATTTATCCACAAAGGCCTGATATTGAATGGGCTAGAAACGGATGGCCATCAAGTCAAAGTTTACGAGCACCTCTAATTGATAATATTGGTAATTATTTATTGTTATGTAGTTCTGTAAATAAGAGTGTTTCAAATAAATATATTACACATAAAATACCGCAGTATAATGCAATAATTTCATCTGATAGGATTTTGCAAACGCCAATAAATACAGTAGATTTCCATTTGTTTGAAACTCAAAAAGAGACTTATATTAAAAATAGACAAAATGAAATTGCAAAAAAGCTGCAAGCAGGGTTACCACTTGGACCGGTTATAATTAAATAACACACAAAAATCATCGAAATGATAGTTTTTTTAATTATTGAACTCAATATTGTATTATTTCTCTAGCTTCTTTGTGTAATAACTTAAATAGTAGTTATTGTCCCAAGGCATGGAATTATTATAGGCCTGATACCGCAAGAGTCAGGCTTTTTTTGACAGGAAGGATAAATTTCCTTTTTTGAAAAGTAAATAGTCAACCCTGTACCGGCCAAGGAGCTCGGATACAAGAGGGTTCTTGCCATCTGCTGCAGGTACAACCTGAAGCCGAGATTCTCCAAGAGGCTACTTGCTATGATAAGGATAGATCTGAACCTGTCGATGCAACCTGAGGATCACCTGTATCTCGAGCTCATAAACAGCTGCCAAATAGCCTAATTAATGGAAGTGGGTGACAACATATATGAATCTATAGAATCAAAAGCATTTTTTTCTAATCCAAATTATTATGACTAAAAAATGATGTTGTTTAAAATAGCAATATTTCAATCAGTGATATAAGGGACCCCACCCATCATATTTGCAGGTCGATTAAAAAATAAAAGAAACCTATAATTAAATTTGCTGAAATAAAGAAAGGGTTCCTTATGAATTTATTAACAAATTCTAACGATAGTTTAACTGAATATTTTGAAACAATATTTACAACTATATCAATACAACTTGTATTGAACAATTTGTAAATTAAAGAGCTATTTTTAATCATTGACCCGTTGTCAATTTATTGTTAAAATAAAGTATGAAAAAAATAGATTTTTTAAGTTCAGGATTAATAATTTCTTTATTCCTTTTTGGTTGTTCTCCTTCAAATAAAGTAAAGGAATATATGCTTAATGATTATCAGTTTAGTGCAGCAAAAGATAATGCAAATGACATAATAAGATTAACAATGAATAAAGATAATACATATGAATTTTGCTATAAAAAGAAAACATCTATTAATAATTTTGATATTACAATAAATGATAAATGGGAACTTATTTGTGCTTTTACTTACAAATGGACGTATAACAATACTTCTTATAAAGACTTAAAAATGACAGTTAAATCTGATGTTGGGATTTTTAAATTAAATAGTTACTACAATAATAATGGGTTACAGAATTACCTTGCACTAGATGATAATTCTTATTACTTATGGGCAACTGGAGGAGAAGTAAATAAAGAATATTTATTTAGTTTAAGAAAAGATGGTTATAATGGGCAATATAAAGAAGGAGCTATAGAGTTTCGTGGTACTAGATTATATCCACGTGGTTATGCTATGGCTGAATGGGAAAAATAAATTTCTACATATAAAATATTTTTATCACCTTTTAATACTTATCAAAATAAGTTTGCATTTAAAGACGAAAGATTAAATGATCTAATGCTAAAATGGTCAAAAGATGAAGATTTCTGGGTAAGAAGAATAGCAATAGACCATCAATTATGTAGAAAAGAGAAAACTAATAAAAATTATTGGAAGCAATATTAGTTAATAATTTTGGTAGTGATGAATTTTTTATAAAAAAGGCAATCGGTTGGAGCTTACGAGATTATTCGAAAGCAAATTCTGAATTGGTTAAAGAGTTTGTTGAAAAATACAAAGAAAAATGGACAAATAATGTTGGACTGATGAATTGGCTAGTCATTGATGAATGAAGCGCACGCACTTCATTCATCAGCCACTCTAAAGCTATCTTGAATTGTAAAACCTCATTGGTATCACATGTAGTAATAGCAATGCAAAGGTCTATAAGATAAAATATAAATTAAAGTTAAATTATGATTAAATTTTTAAGCGATTTCGAACAAGAGCAACCTGCCTGCCAGCCTTGGAGTCTTGTTCCGATATTATGTGTTTTAGTCGGTTTAATAACTTTGATAGCCATTGCTTTTCTCGCAAAATATATCAACAAAACAAAAAACAAAAAACTATTAAATGGCATTATCCTCATATATGGATTGCTCTTCCTAGGACTGGAAATATATCATGAAATCAATCGTTACTTCTTCTTCGGGTACTATGACTTCTCCAGCATTCCCTTCCAGTTCTGCAGCATACCGATCTACCTATGCCTGATTCTTCCCTTTATCAAAAGCGAAAAGATCAGAATGCCGATATTCTATTACCTAGGCATCTACTGCATGATTGCCGGCATCTTCCCGTTATTGTTCGGACAAGGACAGCTATGCAGATGGGGCAATATCTTCGATGTGATCCGTTCCTTCCTCTGGCACGTTCTGATTCTTCAGGTCTCCATCCTATCTGTCGTCCACGCAGAAATTGGAAAAAACATCAAAAAAGATTATAAATACTTTCTTGGCGCTGTCGCAATATTCGTCGGTCTTACCGTCATCGCTCAACTAATCAATGTAACACTGCATTACACCGGAGGCATCAACTACAAACCGACAGACGGAAAACCGTTCAAAGATGTCATGAACACTCCGTTGTTCGATCCAGATGTCGCTTCCTGCTTCTACATTTCTCCCTTCTTCGTTTCCAATATGCCTGTCTATTCTCAAATATGGCTGAAATTCGGTTGGTTCGCAAACTATATCATCTATGTCATCAGTTTCTCATTCTTGGCAACAATCGTCTATTTACTCAATAGTCTGATCAAATATTGCATGATAAAATATGCAGCATGGAGAATCAAGAACAAATAAGCCACCATATCAAGCAATCAAAACTAACTATAAATTACTAAGAAGCAAGATGGATGGTTTTAAAATTCGTCAACATGGAACGTTCCAATTGATGTGACAGTGAAGTATAACATCGAAATAGATGTTGAACTACTAGATAGTATTTTCGACGAATACGCTTTATCCAAGCTTCATCCTACGCAAAAAAGCCTGCTACTAATTGCATATCCGATGAAGCTGTCATCCATGGAGAACGGAATCGTGGTCGATTTATTTGGAGGCAGTGGCTCAACATTGATGGCTGCTGACCAGCTAAACAGGACAGCTTATCTGATGGAATTGGATCCTAAGTATGCCAGCGTAATCGTAAGAAGATACATTGCATCGCATGCTGGAGACATCTCAAACATAACGGTCATAAGGGATGGAACGAAATTTCATGTAGTGAGGTCTATGTTCATTCGGATGACGATTTGGCTATCAAGGATGAGTGTGTTAACGACAAGCAAAATGGGGAAAAGGAAAATTTAGTAATTTTTTGGATAATATGGCAACTAAAAGCAAAACATTTCATTAGTTTTAATTGATAATAGTGGTAAAATTATGCTTAGAAAGGAAATAAATTATGAAACACAAAAAGCTTTTAGTTACTTTTGCTGTAGTTTTGTTCTCTTTTGTAGCTCTTGGGAAAAACAACTACGTAATGGCAAAGGTTGATGAGACTAAGACTCAGTTGGTGCGTGGTATAAAGAAGGCAGTTGACGATACCCTTGATGATACCGAAGACCCCAATGAGGTGTTTAGGCGTTCCATCGATGGATATCAGAACGAATTTTCTGAATATTTAAACATTGCAGGTTTGAATGTTTGGGACAAGGATGCCATCAGCCTACCTGAATTTGACATCAATTATGTAGCTCCAGATTTCAGCCAGGTCATGCATGATTATCAATCAGATCTTGAAGCATCGCTTTCCACAACTCAGCTTCAAAACTATGAATCTTTGAGAAGACAGGACTATAGCTTCGACAGATACGTTACCCTGAATCAGAGTTTTTATAGGAATCTCGGCATAGAATTGAAATACAATCATACGATCAAGCCGAACAATCCGCTAAACCCAATCACTCCTTCAAATCCTAAGGTCAATCCAGGAGGAGGCTCGGTAGCACGTGTTGCCGCGGCAGCCACTGTTGGGATAGTTGCTATACTTACCGAGGCTGGTCTTGGAGAAGCGGTGATAACGGCATTTACCTCGTGCATCTCAACGATGACAATTGGTCTTTCCACTTCATGGATTCCTTTTGTAGGCTGGACATTGGCAGTGGCTTTAATAGTCGGAGCTCTTATTGCCTTGACGGTGATCATAGTAGAGAACTGGTCTGCCATCTGCGAAAAAATGGATGAGATAAAGGCATGGTTCATGGAGCAGTTCTCAGCATTCTCAGCATTCATAGATACGTATTTTGGAGATGCTGCTACAAAAGGTGAGGAATCAAAAGTTGCTAAAAGGATAGAAGTTGGAGGACAAAAGCTAGAATTTATTGACACAATAATTACTCAAGATATTGTTAAAAGTATTGTCGATGATTGTAAAAGAAATAAAAAAATCAAGCTAATGGCTAATATAAAAAACCCTATTAATGAAAAAGGAAAACATTGGTGGATGTGCTATGCAAAAGTAGATGAGGAATTTGTCATCAATAATAAGCTATATGACTTAGGTGTGTGTACTTATACATGGTATAACAACATAGCAAAACGAATGATGGCTGAAGGTTCTAATAGAATCAATGGTAATTATAAATTGCTCATCTATGATAAAACGATAAATCAACATGATGCTTACGGATGGAATCATTATCATTTAGGAGAAAGGGACGGAGACAAGATTAAGAGGATAGAAGAAAGACCATATAAGTGGGCGCATTCGTTTTTTGGGCTCTTGTATATAAACACGGATGGTAATTACACAACATATCCTGTAAACCCGTAAAATTAATATGTTTTGCTATGATAAAAAAGAAATAAAAGAAATTGAAGAAAAATGGGATAACATGGGCCCGCCAAGTGTATGTTTCATAATATCAAAAAATGATAAATATTATGTATTGGCTTATCTTGATGCATATGAATATTACCCGTTCTATTTCAAAAAGACACCAGTTGAAGATGTTGTTCTCGCAGATGAAGAAGACGAACAATACCTATGCGATTGGTTAAAACCAAAAGTTTTGCAGGTTTTAACAAATTATGCAACTATCGAATTGAGAGGCAATAAATATAAGATTCCTAGATATGAATATTTAAAGGAATTTAAAGCAAAGTAAATTCTTTTATCAAAGTTTAGGTATAGCTATTGTTATATAACACAGAGTGGCTTAACGGCCACTCTTTTTCTTTACCTAAATCTTGATAAATCAGCCTTTTAGAGCGATGTATATAAGTGCCATTAAGGGGGTACTACAAATGAGCGAATTAAGAAATAAATTGTATGATATGTGCGACAAGACAAACACAAGAAGAAGTGGTATTGATTAACTATAATGAATATTGATAATTATTTATCCCGACTATAAAGAGAAAAGTTATCATATAATTTAAGAAATCATAGATCCACACTTTTTTAGGAAAAATAAAAAGCGTGAAAACTCAAATAGCCTTCTTTTATTTTTTTAAGCAGAATGTAAAGCTTATGTAATGGAAAATACCAATACACAATCATAAGGATAAATAAAACAAATACTATTTCTTACTTTTTAAACCATCAACTACTACAACTATTATTCCTGTAGTCAAAAGCAATAAAGGAACACCATAAGTAATCGAATAGGCAGTGATAATCAATGGAAGATTAACTTCTTTTTTATCATCTTGGTTATCATCTTTGTTTTGATTATTGTTGTTATTGTTACTATTATCGTCTTTTAATTTATCGATACTTTCTTCTACTAATACTTTATGACATATAGTGCATTCTTTATGTTTTGATCCAAATTCAGTATTGGTAGGATTTTTATCTATAATCCAATCGCTAGGTGTATGACCTGTTTTAGGTAGAATCTTTTGTTCTTCTATCACTTCTCCACAAACTGAACAAATCTTACCATCACTCAATCCATCTTCTTCACATGTAGGCTTTACACCTTCAATTATTTTAATGATGTGTGGCTTTTTAGCTATTGTTTCCGATGGTGTTAGAAACTTACCACAGACTAAACAAATAACTTCATCCGTATATCCTTCCTTAGAACAAGTCGAATCGACACCAGGAATTGTCTTTGGAGTATGAACATCGCTGACTGGAATTATTAGATCCTCCAAAGTTGTTTCATTCTTATGTTCGTTATCTAGGAAATACTTATTGCATTCTTCACAGTACCAATATTCTTTCATTCCTGTGTCTTTGCATGTCTCATCAATCTTCTCATGATGAACTAATGTATGAGGGGAAGTAATAATGATTTCTTTAGTATCAGATATTAAATCTCCATATGAGGCTTTAACAATAATAGAGCTACTATTTTCATCTGATCCCACTTCCAATAAACCAATAGAACTGATTTTAGTATTACTACTAGTATTTCCTTGAATAGACCAATCTATTGTCTCCAATCCCGTTAAGTTGTGTCCATCTAATGTTGCTTCAAACTGATAAGATTCACCGTTTTGCATTGAATCTTTGTAAGTAGAAATAGAGACATCAGTTACAATAGGTTCTGTAGATTCATCTATTCCATCGATTTCAAAAACTAATGAATCATCAGTGATGCTATTTACTTTTACCTTTATCTTATTATTTAAATAAGTTACACCATCTTCTGGAGTTAAGGCGGCATTGCTTCTTGTCGTATCTGTTTCTTCACCCAAAACTAACATTTCCCAATTATTTCCACTAGTGTTGAGATTGCTGGGATATTTTTTATCATTACGAGCTAAGAAGCACACTAATCCACTCTTTATATTCAATCCGGCATAATTAGTGCCATCCTTTTTAACTAGAGGTTTGTTTTGGCAGTCAAATCTATTACCAGAATTTTGGAAATTTCTATATTCTAAATAAGCACTGTAATTTTTACCTAAATCGATTTTATAGCAGATAGTATCGTTATTTGAATATGTATCACTAACATAATGAATAGTATATTCACCATTCTTGTACATAGTTTTAATTTCATCTTTTTCAGTCCAGCCTAAGCTTTCTCTTTCTTTAGATGAAATATATTGAGGAACAGGAGAAATATGCTTCGCCATCGCAGACATAAAATAGACTTTGGAAGACATATCTATACTCCTATATAAATCCTTCAACCCAAATACATGGCCTGTCTCATGAGTTGCTACAGCAGTAAAAGCAATCTTATATCCGTTCTTATCAGTATATAAACCATCATCAGTAAAAGATACAGTCATTTGGACATAATTACCGCTAGTTTTATCCAATCCATTAACTCTATACTCTACAGCATTATAATAATCCTTGTAATTCCAAAGCAAACTATTATAGGAAGCACTTAAATCACTGGATGCCGGACCATAGATAATAGTCAAACAATCTATTTCACCATTTCCATCCTTATCCAAAATAGAAGTATCATAAATTGGATTACCATCTACATCATATATACGGTTAGTCTTATTTAATACTTGATTGATCCTAGTGCTCCAATCAGTTAATAAATCATATGATCTAGATTCTTTTTGATTAGGTTCATACCCATTAGGATTTGTAGATGTCTTCTCAGAATAATATGAACGGGTGTTGCTCAATTCTAATGATCCACCATCATCGAAAAGATAAACAGTATTCATCCTTAGATGATTATTAGATACACATCTAAAATATTCACCAACTGAATAATATGATTTGTTATACATATTATCGATTATATTTTTTGTCTTAACATTATCATAAGTCTTGTCGATAAACTCCGCTTCACCATTAAAACGAGCAAAAACAACAAGATTAGTAAAATTGCTTTCATCTACTAAATCAGTATTACTACTCTCATTTAGTTGAGTAGGTGTACTATTCAATACAAACAAAGGTTTTACTGATAATAGCGAAATTAAAGCAAAAAATAAAACATTCATTGATATCAGAAACTATTTAAATAATCCAATCGAAGCTATTTTACATATTTAATAAAATAAATCAACTTTAAGCATTATAAAAGTGATAAATCTTTAAAAGTGCGCATCCATCAAATAGCCTAATTAATAGAAGTGGGGTGACAACATATATGAATCTATAGAATCAAAAACATTTTATTTCTATTCTAAATTATTATGACTAAAAAATGATGTTGTTTAAAATAGCAATATTTCAATCAGTGATATAAGGGACCCCACCCATACCAATTAAAACTAAGCAATAGCAGCATATAAAAAGGAGGCAAATCACCTCCTTTTTTATCAAAACAATTACTTAAAGGAAAAAAACTAGATATCTTTTAGTCTTTTTGTTGCTCTTCAATTCCTTGAGAAGCATCTTTTTGCTCTTTAACAAAATCTTCTGCTTCTTTCTTTGTATCTTCATCGACAGAATATGAATTTGTGGAAGGTTGATTGATGACGATTTGTTCATAGTCGAGATCAAATCCATTTTCAAGGAACAATTGACGATATTCTCTCATCATGTCCCTTTGGACTTGATAACGATCCTCTTCCTGACATTTTGCTACAAGTTTTACAGCTATATTGCTATCTTCATAAGCAGATACACCCTTATAAAATGGGCCTTCGACAATTGCAGGAATCTTTTCTTTAAACTTTGGAAGATTATCCTTTAGAAGCTTCTCAACTTTTTCAAGAGGCACATGATAAGAGAATTCGCAATCCACTACTGCCAAAGACAACTCTCTCGATAAATTTACGACATTCTTTATATCTGAATTATTTATTATCTTTATGTTTCCAGCACAATCAGTAATCTTTGTAGCTCTGATTCCAATTTCAGTGACAGTTCCTCTAAAGTCATCAATAGTTACTATTTCACCGACATTGTATTCATTTTCGAAAATTATGAACACACCAGCGATAATATCCGCTATCAAAGACTGAGCACCTAAACCTACGATAAGAGTTATGATTCCGACTGATTCCCAAATTGCTTTTGAATTGAATCCGAAGGCATCCAAGACTAAGAATATCAAGATTATGGCTGCACCATATTTGATGATTCCATCCAATAGAGTGATGACTGTCTTTGCTCTATTAGATTTCTGCATAATCTTTTTAAACATCAATCGCAACAATCTAGACACGATCAAAACAACTACTATCAAGATTATGCAATGTATCAATGTCTTATAATGAGCTTGCATCATGCTGGGGAAGGTTGTGATGTCCCAAATATTTTCCTTAGCCCAAATTACAAATTCATTTGTCTCTGGCAATATCATTTCAAGTGAGACACAGATTGCAAAAGCCAACAAAACCAACACTCCTAATGTGATTCCTATAATAGAAATCCATTTTCTTTTATTACTCTTTTTTGTTTCCATAGTTTGTTCCTCCTTTTAAGACTATTCTATAGTCAAAGTCGTATCCATAAATCTATTTCCTTTTATCGAATAAATAGATTCGATTTCATCATAATTTTTGGAATACTGACTATAGCTACAAGTCAATTGATTTCCTATAGCATTTCCATCGACCGTCACTGTCAAATTCACACCTTGCACCATCTCATAATCAGTTTGGCTATACTCCTGAGACTGATAGATGACCTTGTTTTCAATATATGCACCTATCGAAGAAGATATAACAATCTCAGTCTTGTCAGTAGATGAATCATAAGTACCTTTTGCAGACAAGATTTCATTGAAATCTATTTCACCAGAAGGCATAGTCTGTTCCATTCTATAAGTTACTATGCCTTGTTTCATCAAGCTGTAATACAAGAAGTAGTATGGCCTTTTTTCTAAATCATATATAGCAGCAACTTTATCTTGAGTAATACAGTTAATAGTCGAAGTTGACACATCTGATTTCGAATAGATAGAAGCATCGCAGAAATAAGATAAATCAGTGTCTGGGAAGTCTGGGAAGTTTATCAATCTATATAGGTTGATAGTTCCATCATCGTTATAGGTGACTAATGAATCGCCTGGATTTACTGCAGTATATACGGGGCTTTGATAGAGATCCAAAGCTCGGCCTTTAGATAGAATTGTTATGTCTTCTAACTTTCTATAAAGATTTCCATCCCTATCAAAGATACTAACGCTCAATGTTCCACCATCAGTCCTATTCAACGCATAGAATGATGTTTCAGATACTATGTTTATATCCTTGATATTCGTATCGCCATTATCTATTTTGATTTTATAGTCTTTAGGAATTACACCACTAAATTCCATGGTAATCGGAATCATATCAACGCTATCGTCGCTGAAGTCACAATCAATGGATGTTATTTCGAATGAATAACTGAAATCATATGAATGAGTAGACATCTTCAGCTTATGGCTTCGGCCATCCGATTGATAATCATAGAATTCAAGAGTCGGGGTGATGGTGACATTTCCTATATCATCTTCTAATTTATCGAAAGTGATATATCCGTTAGGGGAAGACAACTCATAATCACAAGTGGACTTTCCTTTATCAGAATCTATCTCAAATGTAACCTTATCTGGTCTACCTTCATAAGCCGTTTCATATATATAGGGAACCATAAAATTTAACCCATCAAATTCTGGCTTTTCCATCAAAAAAAACATTGGAGCATGAATTATCGTATTCATTTCAGCTATAAAGCTGTTGAATATCTTATCTTCGTTTTTAAAATGACCTATATCCTGATATTGAATATAGAATCCAGAAATATCATTCAATCCTTTGACATCGATGATGCTATCAGTTCCAATGTATTCTTTTAACAAGACGCCATCCGTTGAATAAACATCAACTTTGTATTCGAAGACATCTTCATATTCACAAACAAAACCAGTTTCTATTTCAACATCGAATGTGCCATCCTCATTGTATGTTAAATGACAATCATTAGGAGTTATTTTAGTATAAGAAGCTGAGAATGATTGATCACAATCAAAATCAAAGGAATCACTTTGAAAATATATATCATTACCATCAAGACTTTGAACACTAAATTTATAACTGGCAAGTCCATAATAAGCATCGCAAACCAATGAAAGATGAGAGTTGTTATCATTCAAACTAAAATCTACTTTATCTTTTCCTAATGAATTCCCATCTTTATCAAATTGTTCTATAAAAATCTCAAATCCAGTATCACTTGAATAATTATCTATATCAAAATCCAAATTGATTTTGTTTGGGCTCAACACTTCTTTGATAGTGTCTTTAGACACTTCAAAAGGAACTTTATTTTTATTGGAAGGTAGAACATCCATCACCGTCAAAGCGACGACAGCTGTGACAGCTGTAGCGGCAACAGTTCCAACTGATGCTACAGTAGTAGCAACCGGAGTAGCAGATTCTACTGCAACATTATTTACTTCGACATTCTCGATTCTTTTTGCTAAATCCTGTTCATCGATTTCTGATTTATTTTCTTGTTCTTTATTACTTGATTTTTTATCACTATCTTCAAAAGATTCAGGAACATCTTTTAATTCTTTAGGTGAATCCTTCAATTCTTTTCCAAAATACTGTTCAGCTTTAAAACTATGATATTCATCATATCTTTTGGCTTCACTGCAATGGAAGTATTCATCAGTATTGTTCTTTTTCATATTTGGATTATAAACAATATAGTCTTAAATTCCAACTAAATAATACAAATTAAATTTAAAGCATATTATTCAAGATAGAATTGATATCAAACTTTTGATAATTAAATCATTATTACTTTTCTAATCCATTTCTTTAATTTATAATTATAAAAAAAGGAGGATAACGATATATGAGAAAAGATGAAAACAATGAAATCAGAAAAGGAATAAATAAAAAGACATCGATAATATTGATAGTGATAGGTGCAATAATTGAATTGATAGGATTAGGTTTAGAAATCTTCAATATCGTCATGATGTCTACAGGTTCTTTCGATAATTCTTTAATGTGGATTGGATTTGTAGCGATACCCGTAATGTTTGTCGGTGCAGTCTTTTTGATTCTAGGACTTATCAAACCAATGAGTAAATTCGCAGCTAGAACCAGTGCTCCGATTCAAAAAGATTATATGAATTACATGAGAGAAGAAACAGTAGATACAGCAAAAGAATATTACAAAGATATAGCATCTGGTATCAGAGAAGGCACAGATGGACAAGAAACGATAGAATGCAAACAATGCAAGCATTTAAATAAAAAAGATTCTAAGTTTTGCAATAACTGCGGCAACAAGTTAAATAATGAAATCAAATGTCCGCATTGTGAAAAGATGACTCCATCCAACTCTAAATACTGCAATAATTGTGGTGAAAAATTAGATTAAGCAAAAAAGAGGAAATAAAACCTGCCTAAAGTATTTGGATAGGAATGACCATATGTATGTCTTTGGGAATATTTATGATAAAAGCCATGATAATCGAAGGAACATATGATTGCTTCCTTAAAAGGAGACAAATTCTATTAGAAAAAAATCATAGTATAAAAGAAAATTAAGAATTCAAAAGACAGCAAATGCTGTCTTTTTCATTGTAAAAAATAAACTGTTTTTTCCTAATCCATAATTAAATCATAAAATTTATTCCTTCACAATTAGGTTGTTTCAACATTACACCAATTCAAAAGCATATAATTATTTAAATAACACATAATCATATTTGATATATTTTTATGCAAAATTAATTTTTAGTAAGGGTATTGAAAGCGGATTACAAACCATTATTTAAAAACAATGTTTATTATCTTCTCCGGAAAGAGACCTAAAGCTCCTTTCTAGGAAAAAACAAACCATCGGAGGATATTATGAAATTTTCCAAGAGAAAGATGATGATGTGTGCCGCTTTATTGCCTGTACTTTTTAGCCTTGTCGGTTGCAAAAAAGATCCTAACCAGATCGACGTTGTCTTCGTTCCTTCCAGAGATGCTACCGCCCTCGGTGAATCTGCCAAGAAACTCGAGCCTGTCCTCGATCAGATCATGAAAGACAACAATTTGCCTTATCATTTCAAGATTAGTACTTCTACAACTTATTCTGCAGCCGGTACTGCTTTAATGAACTCACAAGCTGATGTAGGTTTCCTTACTGGAACTTCATATGCTCAAATGACTGTTGACCACCCTGGAAGTGTCGAAGTTCTTTTGACAGCTGTCAGAAGTGGATTCAAAGTCCAAACCACTGATTACAAGAATCCTAACAACACCGAAGAAATACGTCATAAACAAGTCCAAGCCATGAATGGTGAGATTGACGATTATGAGTATCTTGCTGAGCAAGACACTGTCAATGTCGCTAACTCCTACAACTCAATCCTTATTTCTAACAGAAATCACAAGGAAAATGGTGTTGCTACTGAAATCAAGTACGTCGATGATTTGATTGGAAAGCAAGTCGGAATCCAATCCAACAGTTCTGGTGCTGGATACAACTATCCTAAGCTCTTCCTCTCCAACATGAAGAATGAAGCTAATAGAAAGATCTGGTTCAGACCTGATTCACAATATCTCAACAACGATTACATCAAAGAACACGGACTCACAATCGTCTCTGGAGAACCTGATGCTTCTAAGGGTGAAATCAAGGGTGTCGAAATCAAAGGTTACGATGCTGCTTTTACCGAAGTTATGAACGAGAATTCTAACTTTGCTGGAGTATGGGGATTCATGGATATTCGTTATTCCAACGGATACAACAAAACTGGTGGAAAATACAATGGAGACAAGAGTGTCTTCACCAACACCTACACAGTCGCTATGACTGATCCTATCTTCAACGATACAATCTCTGTCCGTTCCGGACTTGAGCAAGAAAAGAAGGACGCCGTCAGTTTAGCCTTCAAGACCGCCGTCAAGCAAGGTGATGTCAAGACTGAAGGAACTGGTGCTAACCTTATCTACAACATCTACTCACACACTGGATATGTTGATGGAGTCGATGCCAACTACGAAAACGAAAGAACTATTTACAAGAACAACAAGTAATTAGTTCTATTCAAATAGTCTTAACCACCGGCCAAATGGCTTGGTGGTTTCTTTTGGAAAGGAAAGAATATGATCGAGTTTAAAAACGTAAAGAAAGTCTATCCTGATGGTTTAGTAGCTTTAAAAAACATAAATTTGACTATCAATGATGGTGACTTTGTGTCTATCATCGGATTGTCTGGTGCTGGAAAGTCAACTTTGCTTAGAACTATAAACAAAATGCACGATATCCAGGAAGGACAAATCTTAGTGGATGTCAATGATGACAAAAAGGAGCTCAACACAAATTACGAAGCAGAGCTACAGGCTTATAAAGAAAATGAGAAGAGACTTCCTGAATTGAGCAAAAAGCTCAAAGAAGCTGAAATTAACAAAAACGAAGAAGAAGCTATTAAACTTAGAAAAGAAATACTCGGGGTAAAGACTGCAATCGCTCCTTCGAAATACATCATCAAGAAGATACCTGTCAAGATGGATGTATCAAAGGTAAAAGGAAAAGAATTGAGATTGTTGAGAAGAAACATCGGAATGATCTTCCAGTCTTTCAACTTGGTCAAGAGATCATCCGTATATAAAAATGTCCTCTCAGGAAGAATTGGATACCACAACTGGATAGAAACCATTTGTGGAATCTATACCAAGAGAGAAAAGATGCTAGCTCTTCAATCTATCGATTCTTTAGGGATTTTAAATAAATCATATGTCAGAGCTGATAACCTTTCTGGTGGTCAACAACAACGTGTTGCACTAGCAAGAGCTTTAACTCAAGAGCCATCTCTCATTTTGGCAGATGAACCAGTCGCCTCACTCGATCCTATCACTACCATTTCAGTCATGAACGATTTCAAGAAGATCAACAAAGAAAAAGGAATCACAATCGTAGCCAACATGCACCACGTCGACTTGGCTTTGAAGTATTCCAATAGAATCATCGGAATCAAAGCCGGTGAAATAGTCTTCGATGGAACACCAGATCAAGTAAATGATGAAGTCCTACAAAAGATATATGGAAGAGCCTTGGAAAGAGGTGAAAACCTCGGAGGTGTAGATAATGACTAATACAGCTCCTATCCAAGAGAAGGAGAAGAGGTTTCATTTAATAAAAGAGCCAGATCCTTACGGAAAATGGTCTTTCATAAATAAACTATTCTTTTCAAAGAAAGTAGTTTCCTTATCAGCAGATGGCTCTGCGGATAAAGTTATCGTAAAGAAAAGAAGTTTAGGGTTGATTTGGTTTCTTCTTTTCGTAGCCATATTCGTAGTTTGCATTTCTTTATTCATAACATTTCCGTCAAATCCAGATCTAGGTAATTTGTTCTACATCATCGGACAAATGTTCCAACCCTGCTACAAATTCTCCACATATGGAGAATACTTCAATTACATGTGGACTACAGCAATTCCAGAATTAGGAAACACAATTGCAATGGTCTTCGTAGCAACAGTTATAGGATGCATAATATCCATTCCATTATTCATGCTATCCTCCAAGAATGTTGTAAAAACACCTTGGATTTATGCACCTATCAGATTCCTCTTGGATATCATTAGAACTGTTCCTACATTTGCACTAGCTATGATCATGGTCGCAATTGTCGGATACAACAACACTGCAGGTATCATTTCAATGATATTCTTCACTGCCGGAATCATGTATAAGATGGAATACGAGTTCTGTGATACTAGAGATATGGCACCTTACGAAGCAGCCTTATCAGTCGGTTCGAACAAAATTCAAGCCTTCTCAAATGGACTTTGGCCTCAGATCTTGCCAAACTTCTTGTCGAACTGTCTATACACTTTCGAAATATCGATCAGAGGTTCCATCATCTTAGGTTATGTCGGTGCTGGTGGTATAGGAAAGTTGCTGGCCGATGCATCTGACTTGATGTATTGGGATGAAGTCGGTGCGATAGTTATTCCAATCTTTGTAGTCACCTTGGTACTTCAATTAGTTTCTAGCTACGTCAGAAGAAAGGTTCAGTAATTATGGAAAAGAAAGAAAATAAAAAGCAATCTGAGCCAAAGAAGTTTTCACTATATAACTGGTACTATAGATTAGAACATAGAAAGAACTTCCAATACGATTCAGCTAAACAGGCCTATGTCTTTAGACCTAAGATGTGGATTCCTAACACAATCACTGCTTTGGTCTTCTTAGCCTTGATGATCTATTGTATTATTTCAACCCAATTTGGATCAAACACTAGCCAAGCTAACCCTGCCAGACTATCAGAGATATTCACCGGAATCTTTGTTCCAGACTATTCATATATATTTGGATACGGTTCATTTACATTTAAAAACAGTGCTATATACGAAGCTTTGCAAACTTTCTCCATTGCTTTGATAGGTACGACATTTGGATCTATTTTGTCTCTTCCATTTGGATTCTTAGCTTCAAGAAAGATGGTTGGAAAATGGTGTCATATCTCAGAAGTGTTGTTGATATGCATTAGAACAATTCCTGAAATCATCTTGGGTTATGTCATGATTGCTGGATTAGGATTCAGCTCCTTCTCAGGAATCATGGTCTTCTCCTTCCACTCGATTGGAATGATTGGAAAACTATATTCTGAACAATTGGATGAACTTGAGACCCAACCTTTGGAAGCATTGGATGCATGTGGTGGAACTTTCACAGCTAAGTTAAAAGTTGGAATCATTCCAAATGTAGCACCTAACTTCCTCTCCGTCATCTTGTATAGATTTGATTTGAACCTTAGAACAGCCGCTATGTTAGGTATGGTTTGTGGTGATGAAGCCGGATTGGGTTATTGGATTTCTAGCTTTTCACAAAACGGACACTGGCCTCAATTCGGTGGTGCCTTATGGTTATGTATCATCATGATCATCTTAGTCGATTACTTCTCCTCTTACCTTAGAAAGAAACTTGTCTAATTAGATAAACAAAATAAAAGAGCAGCCATTAGGCTGCTTTTTTTGTTCGTCTATTTTTCGTTATCATAGACGCTTTTATCAGTTCTTTTGTCCTTGTATAGAATCATTAAGATTTTGATAAATGAAGCGATGTTAACGATAAGAAACACAAAGAAAAAGAGAACGAATAAACCAAATAAAAAATTTAAGAGATCAGTATGACTTCCAAGCATTTGATATAGAAAAACAGCAATGCCACTTCCTACCATTCCTACTGCACTCCCTACATATAAGGCTAAATAGAAAATGTTGTGATCTTTCCTCATAAACAATCCTCCTTTTGCTCTGACTTTTTTATCACTACTATGAATATCTAAAATATAAATAAATGAATTACCGAAATATTAATCTTTTTCATAAATGAAAATTAAGGGATTAATTATATAATTTGATCCTTAGGAGAATTTTACATGAGAAAAACAATCAAGGCTTCGCTAAGTCTTTTATTATGCATCTTAACTTTGAGTGGATGTGGAAAAGGTGAAACTACTATACCATCATCAACTCCAGGTTCTACCAATACTGCTACACCAACAACTCCAACAGATAAAGAAACAACTAATTCATCAACAAATACAGAACATAAATACACTGATTTCAGTGAAGAAGATAAAGAATTACAAAAAAATACAATAGGAACCACCATTCCTTTTGCTCCTTGTTATAACTATAAAATAGAACTAGTTGAAGGGACTAAAGAAAACTACCTCAAAGGTGAATTCAATGGTTTGACAGCTGACGATATTAATAGTTACTTGAGTCTTTTAAAAACTACATATGAAGTCAGTAATTCAATAGAAGCTTCCGGCTCACATAAAATAACCTTAGCTGATGATACCATCTCATTGACCGTCGACTATGAAGATGGTGGGAACAAAATTTCCTTTGAGATTCATAAAGCGAATAAAGCAGATGATAAACCTGGTGATGTTCCTAGTCAGACCATTCCTTCTAATTGGGATGATGTTTCAAACAAAGTCATCTATACAAACAAGGGAAAAGGAATAGAGAACTATAGAAATAGTAATGGCTATTACAACGTAGATTTCACCAAAGCTACTAAAGCTAAAAACATATCCAATCTTTCAACATATGAAGGCGGATGTCCAACCACAGGCAATGTAAATGTATTAGTGATTCCAGTTGAATTCTCAGATAAACTTCATACTTCCAAGCAAAGTCTAAGTTCTTTGGATTTAGCCTTAAATGGTGGAGATGGAGAGGAATCCTTAAAATTCGGAATGTCTGTCTCCAAGTATTACAACTTATCAAGCAACGGAAAACTAAACTTAAATTTTGAAATAATGGGTGGTGGAACAAAGTGGTATAAGCCAAGTAAAACTAGTAAATATTACATAAATCAAGATAAAAAAAACAGCAGTTCCAATACCGATATGGCTATTGTCAACAGCATCTTAAAGGCAAATAGCAGCGATATTGATTTTTCACACTTCGATTCGGACAATAACGGAATGTTAGATGCTGTAGTCATCGTACCGACTATAAAGATAGGCAACCCGGATGAATCAATTCTCCAATGGGCCTATAGATACTGGGATTTAACTGATAACACTTATGGTGGCAATTACTATATCAACGATTACTTATGGTGTCCTTATGATTTCTTATATGAAACAGATTCAGGATACGATAACGGAACAACTCCTACTAATACCTATACTTTCACACATGAGTTTGGGCATGTCCTAGGTGCTGAAGATTATTACGATGCATCTTATACTGATAAAGACGTCCTTCTAAATGGAGATGATATAATGGATTCATATTTCGGTGATCAAAATCCATACACCAAATTCAATTACGGATGGTTGACAAGTTCTAAATTGATAACTGCTACTGATACTGTAACCTTAGATTTGAATGCTTTCGAAAATGGTGGAGATACATATATAATCGCCAACAACTGGGATGCGACCTTGGGATGTTACCAAGAGTATTGGGTAATTATGTATTACACCAAATCTGGAATTAATGCCAAATCAGACTATTCATTTAGTGAAGGCCTTGTCTTATATCATGTCGATGCTCAGCTTATTAGTTATAAATACAATGGACAAACAGGTTTAGATTTATTCACGACAAACGATCACGGTGAAGCTTATTACACAGGAGTAAATCTAATAGAATTAGAGAAACTAACTTCATCTAGTTATACTTTAGGTGTAGGTCAAACTAGTAAATCTAGTATATATGACGACAATGGGTCTAAGATTAACTATACATTCAAATTGAATTCTATGGATGGATCTAAGGCTAATATCACATTTAAAGCTAACAAGTAAGACTAGTTAAAGCTAATTATATATTTTATGATTTAAGCACTTGGAAAACATGTGCTTTTATGTCGAAAAGGAAAAATAGACTTTTTATGAAGAAAACAAAAAAATGTACGGTAATTAGAAAAAGTATAGCTTTCATGCTTTTATTTCAACTTGTCTTTGCCTTTATAGGAAACGAGACAATAAATAATAAGAATAGTATCCATGAAACAAATAGTGTTGGTGAGTATAAGAGTAGTCTTAAAGATTCAAAATCTAATGAATTAGGACCTAAAGATGCTTTAAATCAAAATAACTTAACAAAACCATCCATTACTATCGGGTCTTATATTAGCTTAGGTAAATACGAAGATAAAAACATTGTTTGGAGATGTGTCGACATAGATGATAACGGGCCATTGTTCCTTGCAGACAAGATCGTCGATACTCTCCCTTACGATGCTATGACTAGCGACAATACAAAGACTAAATCGCATAGTCGAAACTACAAACGTGATACCTATGGATCTAATTATTGGGTAGATAGCAACATGAGATCATGGCTTAACTCTACATCAAAAGCCTCAGAAGTGAAATGGTTATGTGGAAATCCACCAAAGAGTGGATACGTAGCAGGAAATGAATATGATAGAAAAGCAGGATTCTTAAATTCTTTTGAAAAGAATGAAATAGCTGCTATGAAGACTGCAACACAAAAATCTATAGTTTCTCATCCTGAATACAATTGTGGAATTCATGAAGGAGAATCTCATTCAGATTTAGATTACCACTCAGATATCCAAAGTGTAGCTAATAACTTTGATGATGCCTATTATGTAAATTCAACAGAAAAAGTATTTTTACTCGATGTTAAACAGGTCAACAAGGTTTGGGCTAATCTTAATGACTACTATATAGGAAGAAACAGCGATGGGTCTAAATGGCCATATTGGTTGAGAACTCCAGTTACTGATTGTAACCACGATATGCGTTATGTACATAACAATGGTTTTATAGGAAGAGAAACACCTAGTCAATACTACATAGGAGTAAGACCTGCTTTCTATCTTGATACAGATTATTTTCTAACCTCCTCAGGTGATGGAACATATACAAATCCATATGTTGGATCAGCTCCTAATAAAGTCGAAGCTGACTATACAATAGAAGAGCCTAAAGACGACATCAATCAAGAATGGAATGTGAGTACTGAAGAAAGCATCAAACTCACTCTCGGTCAGTTTTATTCATCGGATGGAAAGTATTCTAATCCGACAATTCCTGTGTATACCATACAAAAAACTCGTAGCGATAATGAAAATATGGTTATTGTTATTTGTGGGGAAGGATACACAAAGAATCAACAAAGCAAATTTATAAGTGATGTAAAAAGAATATGGTCCGGAACTCTCCAATATGAGCCATATAGAAGTTTTGCAGATAGATTTAATGTCTACGCTCTTTGTACAGCATCAGAGTCTAGCTTTGAAAATGAAGGAAGCACATTCTTTGATGTGATAGTCGGAAGCGATAACTCTTCAAAGATTTCAACAAATATGCACAGCAATTATTGGAAGAATCATATTTTTGAAAGATGTATAGGGCCTGAATTCATAGAAAAGATTCATGACGCACATGTTCCAAACAAGACGGAGCCAAATGTTTTTCATGAAGATGAATATACTCCTTATCGTTATGTCTACAACTATATAAATCAGTTTTGCCTATTGGTGAATACAAACAGAGACTTTGGAGATGCTTATAACAATCTCGACTTTGGTTTTAAGTATTTCATATCACCATCTGATTGTTATCGTGCGACAAAAACCTTTGCCCACGAACTAGGACATGGACTTTTAGGTTTAGGCGATGAATATATGGTAGGAAAAGGAACTGAACATACTGATTTAGTTTCACTAAATGTTGCCTATACTGCCGATCCAGAAAAGGTAAAATGGAAACAGATGTTGGGTTTTAGAAAAACTTATACTTGCCCACATCGAGATGGATCTGAGCTTTATAATTCCAGTTATGAATGCCTGATGAGTGATACAAATTATTCATTTTGCGAAGTATGCCGTCTACAAGGATTTAAAAGAATGTCCCAGCTGGTGGAAGATGGTGATACCCTTTATGTAGCAGATCCTGAAGTAAGAGAAATCAACGGTCAATACACAAGTCTTTCAGATTTCTCAGACACTTCAATCAGTGGTTACTATTCATTCTCAAACTATAGAAATAGTGTATTGCTAAGTGGAACTGGAAAGAATAGATTTGGAAACTATATGCGAGGCAAAAAGATAGAGCTTAGAACAATAGTTCAAAACCTTTCTGATACAGTAGAACGTACGATAAAGATGAAAGTATGGATTAGGCATTCCGATGGCACAGTTGCTACCTCAAGTGATGGCACAACACTTGAAACAACTCAAACATACACAATTCCTACTTGGGGTGATAAGAGCAAGTTCTGGCCAAAAGGTGCCATGAAGTACGAAGGAAGTGATATGAACTCCGGTCTTCAAAATTGTCAAATAACATATCAAATTCCATCAAACGCTATTTTAAAAAATGGGGATACAGTAGCATTTGAAGTCACTGATGAAAACGATAATGTCCTTGCTAATGACAATACAGAAACACAATCTTATGCAAATGTCTCCATTAAATACATATCAGAAAACGGAAGTGAAATTCCAAATACTGAGACAGCAACTATTCCAGTTGCTGTCGGTACTACCATCAATTGGACAAACAAACCTGATTCTCTTTATGGATATAAGTTGGTCAAAATCGATGGATTGAATCAAACTGTTGGACCTGATGGTCTTACAATAACTTGTTATTATGAAAAGAATAGTGAAGACCACACCCATACTTGGGGTGATTGGATGACTGATGGAATACATCACTGGCGTGAATGTTCAGGTTGTGATGAAAAGCTTGATTATGGCGAGCATACAGGTGGAACAGCAACCTGTATAAGCAAAGCTGTGTGCTCAATATGTGGAAAAGAATATGGTGAATTAGGTGAACATAACTACGGATCATTAATTCCTGAAGTAGACTCTACTACCGACAAAGAAGGTATGAAGGCACATTACTACGATAGCGTTTGTGGGAAATACTTCGATGAAAACAAAAATGAGGTGAACCAATCTTCATTGATTATTCCCAAGAAAATAGTCCTAACCATCAAAGGTGGAAGTATAGAAGGACAAAATGAAGATAGGATTGTTGTAAATTCAAATCAAACTATTATTCTTATAGCTAAACCAGCAGAAGAAGGAAAAGAATTCATCGGTTGGATGAATGAAAATGGTGAGATGGTAATAGAAACATCAGAATTATCTTATTCCTATAAAATAACAAATAGCCAAACACTTACAGCTGTTTATAGGGATATAAATAAGAACAACGACAATAATAATAACAATAACTTTCCAACAGGTGCAGTTATAGGCATTGCTATAGGAAGTGTTTCAGCAGTCATCATTGTTGGAATCTTGTTATATATTTTTGTGATAAAAAAGAAAAAAGTGCTTTGATCATTGCAAAGACTGAATAACAACTTTATTATTTAATTTGAGTTTGATACTGTTTTAAATTAAAGAATTATCAAAATATAAGATCTTACATTCCTATTTTAAAATCAATCAAAGAATTTATTTACTTCAAAAGACTAACTATGTATACCGCTTTGCTAAGATAATCAAAAAAAATGAAATGATGAAAGGATTTCACTTGATCCTATATTTTCATGTTGTGCTTTAGACCAAAATACAATTCATTATTATTTTAGTCGAAGAAATTACACAATTTATTATTTAAAATCAAAGACTAAAAGCAATCATTTACCTATGTTTTAGCACTTTTTTAGCGTATCAGGTGTTAAAAATTAGTTTGAAAAGAAGGAGAATCTAACACATTATGATCATGTCTATTATTATCGCTATAGTAGGTGGAATAATACTGGCATTTAGCTATTTAGTATGTGAAGCAGACACTATTATGCAAATAATCGCTTTGTTAGCAGGTTGGGGATGTTTAATATTTGCAGGATTATGTTTTATTTATTGGATTTTCACTACGTTAAAGGATAAGGTTGAAGGAAATTCTAGTCATAGTTCCTCTTACCATAACAGCTATTCAAATAGACATAGTTCTTCTTATAGTTCAAGTCAAAGTTATAATGAATCAACATCAAACAATCTAAAGAGACCTGATGAATCTTTAGAAATCGATATAGCGAGGAGTATAGATCATTATCTTCCTGCCAACACTCCTAGCACAAATATCAGTTGCAGAATTTATGGAAACACAATTAATATAAGCGGAAATATATGCTTATGGTATAGCTCCGATTTAAACAGACTTTCAAGCAGTATAAGCAACGGAATAAAAGCTGCACTAGAAAGAGCTAGTTCTCAAGGATATGATATTTATGATTTAAATAATATAGACACTAGCGGTCTAGAAATATCTGCAGCTAATGATTAAAAAGTAATTTAGGTGAAAAAGAAAAGCTGTTGATAAGCCTCTGTATAAAAACAAAGATTTTCGACAGCTAGATTAGAATTACTTATAATTTACGATTTCCAACTCTATAAACCTTATCACCTGACCATTCTACTCTTTCACCATTTATTTTATAAAGTTTATTTCCAGAATATTCAATTCTAGCTCCTCCGACTTTATAAAGCCTAGCTCCAGAGTATTCGACTCTGAGATCACCTATTTTGTAGAGCTTATTACCACTCCATTGTGGTCTACCACCAAAATAAGCAATTAATATTTCTTCATCTGACATCATATTATTCACTCTCCTCCTTTAAAGAGCTTATCAAAATTATAGTTTTATACTTAAAGTAGTATTACAATATTTTTATCAGTTGTATTGAAAAGAGAAAAAATAAGTTCATTCTATATGTACAAATAAAATAATAAATGCTATCAAAAAATATGTTGCAGTTAATAAAAAATAAGTGAAAGAAAAGACTTATTGAAAGTGAAAATCAATATGCCTTTTATTCAATCTTTCTACTGTTACATTCTTGCAAATATTATTCTCAGAATTTGAAATCAAAATAAAGCTTCTATTACCTTTATCTTCCTTGTTTAAAGAATCTACAGCATCCCCTGTAGTTCCACTACCAGCAAAGAAATCGATTACGATGGAATTTTTATAGGATAAATAGTGAGTTATAATATTTTGGATATTGTGCAACAGATTAGGAAGGGATGTGATTGTGAAATTAGTTTTTGTTATTTTTGAATTAAAATTTTGAATATAAGCTAAATATAAATTTGACTGGAAATTTATGTAATTACTATTCATCATTTATAAAGAATTCATAATAAAGTATAAGAAAGGAAACATATGGGTAAATCATTTAAATCCAAAGAAGCTAAAGAAATGATTCAAGCCTTTGAATCTACAATAACAGATATAAAGAAATCCAAAAATATATGCAATGATTACTATGGGAACATTCTAACAAGCACAAAGTATTTAGCAACTTCAGGCTTTTTTAATGATCTTATAAAAAAGAATGTAAACGGAAAAGAAATAGACTACAAAGATAAGCAAATAAATTTGCTTATACAACATGTGTACCAGTACATAATAAGTAAGAAATATTTAGATACATGTAACTTCTTATTGAATTCAAATGAAAACCAAATATACAATGACATAAATAATCTTTCAGGAGTTACAAATCTATTAACTTGGTTTATAGCTTCTAAAGGCACAAAATTAAAAGCTGAGAACTCTTATTCTGACCTAGAAAGAAGAAAGAACAGTGGCTTTCTACATCAATCACAAGAAACAATTGATGCTATAGCTAATATTAAGAATACTTCTTTTGAAGAAGCGTTTGCTACTTTCAAAGAAGATAGAGATAGCTTTTTAAAAGAAATAAACAGTATTGATAATAATATTTCAAAAGAATACAAAGGATTGGTTCATGTCTTTTTAGTTTTAAAAAATAAATACGATAAAATACAAAACAGTATCAAGACAATAAAAGAGAACGAAGAAAAAGATAAGGATGAAATTAAAAAAGCGATAGATTATGTTTTAGCTGAAGAATTAGTCAATGCCTTAAGAGAGATTTCGGTTGAAGAATTAGGGAGAGAAAAATCCGGGGTCAAAATAAAATGTTTAAAAGATGCTGGATATAATGACTTAGCTAAAGTATTCGGTGCATCAATAGAAGAAATTTCATCCATCTATGGAATCAGTAGAGATGCTGCTTACACCATAAAAAGCATCTGTGATTCGTATGCAAAAGAAATTAAGAAAGCTCAGAAAGTAAAGTTTTCAACTGATAACAAAACAAAATCATCTTCTAAAGTCATTCGTTTAATTTATTTATATCTCAAGAAGAAAGAAGTGCGCAAAGTAATCGATGAGTTCAATAGTCAATACAACGATAAACTTCAAAAATCCATAAATATCATTACCGATGTCGGAAACGGAAGCACATGGATATTTGAATCCGATGAATATCGAAAGAAAGTCATAGATAACTACAATTTTTTACATCAAACTCTAAATGAGGATTTCAAGGATCTTTCAACACAAATAGATAACATTCTAGATTATTCTCCTACGACTACTTCAAAGAAAGCTTGGGCAGATTTTAGTGAAAACTCAATCAAATACTACAACACAATAGAAGAAATATATCCAGGAGTATTAGGAACTGATGATTCAATATACGGCTTACCTGAACAACTAGCTAGAGAAATACAAGACCAATGCTATTTTCCTGATGGATTATTATGTACTCTTAGAAGATATCAAGAATGGGGCGTTAAATACATCCTTCACCAAGAAAAAGCCTTGTTAGGAGACGAGATGGGATTAGGTAAAACTATAGAAGCTATTGCAACTATGGTTTCCTTAAAGAATACTGGAGCGACACATTTCATAGTAGTTTGCCCTGCTTCTATCGTAACAAACTGGTGTAGAGAAATAACAAAGCAGAGCAAACTAAGCGTCACTAAGATCCATGGTGCAGGTAAGGTAGCAGCTTTCAATTCTTGGATTAAAACCGGTGGTGTGGCCGTAACAAACTTTGAATCAACTTCAATCCTCAAAATGGAAGAAACTTTCAAATATTCTCTTTTAATAGTCGATGAAGCACACTATATAAAAAATCCAAATACTAGAAGAAGCGAAAACACGTTGGAATTAACAAAACACACAGATAGAATTCTATTCATGACTGGAACTGCCTTAGAGAACAAAGTCGATGAAATGCTAAATCTTATCTGTGATTTGAATCCAGCGATAGCTAGCAAAATTCAAAACATAGCATTTATGTCAACCGCACCACAGTTTCGTGAAGCAATAGCACCTGTATACTATCGAAGAAAAAGAGAAGATGTCTTAACTGAATTACCAGATAAGATAGAAAATGAAGAATGGTGTGATTTGAATCCCGAGGAAGAAGAGATATATGAAGATGCAGTATTAGAAAAAAGATACAACGATGCAAGAAGAGTCTCTTGGAATATAAAAGACTTGAGTAAATCTTCTAAGGCCACAAGATTAAAAGAAATCATAGATGACGCAGAAAAGGATGGAAGAAAAGTCATAGTCTTCTCATTCTTCCTAGACACCATCTTTAAAATACATGATTTCTTGAAAGATAAATGCCTAAATCCAATATATGGTAAAGTGAATGTAAATAGAAGACAGGAAATCCTTGATGAATTTGAAAAAGCACCGGCTGGAACAGTTCTTTTAGCGCAGATTACTTCTGGAGGAGTAGGATTGAACATCCAATGTGCTAGCGTAGTAGTTATTTGTGAGCCACAATTCAAGCCTTCAATTGAGAATCAAGCGATATCTAGAGCATATAGAATGGGACAAACTAGAAACGTATTAGTCTTTAGATTATTAGCTGCAAACTCAATTGATGAAAAGTTACTAAACATCTTGAAAGAAAAGCAAGAAATTTTCAATGCATTCGCAGACAAATCAGTAGCTGCCGAGAAACAAGCTGAGATCGATAATGAAACTTTCGGCAAAATTATCGAAGAAGAAATCGACAGAATCAAAAAGAAAAGAGGTGAAGAGCTACCAAACAGTAATGTTAAAGAAATGGAAGAAGTTAAAGTTAATGAAGATACAAATGAAGACAAAGGAAAAGATGATGATAATATCGAGACTTATGATGCAACAAATAACAATCAATCCATTCAAGAAATAGACTCAAATAAAAATGAATATGAATTATGCGAAAACACTTCTTCTGTAAGTTATCCGATAGGAACAAAAGAAGCGCAAATACTTAACAACAATAATAATAATAATAATAATAAAGAATATTATCAAAAACTAATGACTTATAACTATGATGAACTAGTTAGTTTCTTACTAAAGGAACACGGCCCAGCAAAATATGATTACTTCACAAATGAGCATTGCTTAACCAAGAACAAGAAAGTAAGTAGAACCTCCGAAGGATTATATTGTCATCACATAGACGAAGATAAAGAGATAATGCTATCGAATGATAAACTTGCCAGACAATACCCATTCGCTTATCAAAAAGCAGATCGACTAGTCTATTGCAATATATTGGAGCATTTCTTGCTACATATCCTCATTTACGAAAAGACAAAGAACAGTGATACCGGATTAGGAATTAACGGTGCAATTGCTTTTATGTGTCCTCAATTAAATGACTTATATGGTGGATATGAATTTAAAAAAGAATGGATTATTAGATGCATGTCTTTGGTGAAAAATGACTATGACTCATACATAGTCATGTTGAGAAGATTATGGGATGACATAAAAAACGACAAACAATTACCATCGTTTATAACAAAAGAATATCTATCAAAGGGATACTATAATACTCTATATGAGTTTATTTTAAAGGATTTGGAGAAGGAATAAGGAAAAAGCATTTATAGAATTAAAATGATGTATGCTAAGCCTTAGGTGATTTTCCATCCTTAGTTTTCCAATCAATATTACCATCTGAAGTTCTTCCAGCAACAAATGCCGAAGCTGCTGAAGGGCTTGAAAAAGGAATATCACAAATTGTTTTGTCATCAAGAATATATTGCTCGTATTTTTGTCTGTCTTTTATTACTGATGATCTAGCACTTTTTACAAGCCCATTTCTAATTTCGCTGCCTTTAAGCAAAATAAAAGATCCATTTTTCTTGATCATCTTAGCTTTAAGCTTACCTTGAAAATAAAACTCTTGAAGTTCTTCTTTAGGAGATTTATTAGAAAAATTGTAAGTATATTTATCAGTTTTAGGGTCAAGTAAACATAAACTACTTTTTTTCCTTCTCACAATAGTGTCTAAGGTTAAACCACTTTTGTTTTTCCATACCTTCCAGCCATTTAAGCTAGATTTACCAACTATTTTAGCTGCTGTAGATGGGGAAGCAAACTCATGCTTCAAAACAAACAATTCCTTAGAAACAATTCCTTTCATTTTTAAATCCGCCAACATTTTTTGGGAATTATTATCAAAAGAGCTATGAACAATAGTAGAAATTCTAGAGCCATTCAATACTGTTAAAGTTCCTGTTTTCTTATTATAAATACCATTAGCATGTACATTATCTTTTTCAATGTCTAAGAACACTTCAACATCATATGGATTTGATTTCTCATCTATATAAGAATTGACTTGTTTTTTGTCATCACTTGAAAAGGATTTAGTTTCATATTTCATCTTAATTTCATCTAAACCATATCTAAAGAAAGACAAAAACTCTTCGATATTTTTCTTAAAAGAATAGCAATCACTATCTACATCATAATCACTACCCTTAGAGTTTTTTAAAATATAAAGATTAGATTGACTATATTCTCTAATAAATAAGCGCTCCAATCCAAATATAATATCACTATTAAAAGTAGGCTTGTTTGCACAAAAAACAATAACACAATCCCACCAATCCTTCTTAGCAATATGATCATTCATTCTATTCTCAAAATTAGAAGTTTGACCTATATACAACATTCTTTTTGAATAAAGACCTTCTTTAGAATTAATCAAGAAATAAACACACATTTTATTTTTAATCTCTTGGTTACAATACTTAATAGATTCTTTAGGAACGACAAAGCATCTAAAAGAAAATGTTTTTTTAATAAATTCCTTTATACCATTATTTAAAAATCTAACTTCTAAAGAATCCATGCGAAGCCCTCTTTTTCTCTCATATCCTCAAATATTATAGCTAAATCCATACTTTAGAAAAAGATAATATTTTTTATAAAACAATTGCAGTACATAATGCAAAACAAAAACAACATTAATAAAAAGACAAAAATACTATAAAAGAAAAAAAAATAAAAGGCTCAATCATTGTAGTTCAAAATATTGTCCATTGTTTTAGTTTGGATGTTATTTCTAACAAACTCACGGATTTCTTCTGGCAAATTATATTTATCAAAAAAAGGTTATTATATGATTAGATAAAAAGCATTCACCTATTCTTCTTTATTTAATATTTTTAAACTTTTTTCTTTCCATTCATTCCAGCTATCTAAACTAACATCGGAATTAAAGATTTTTTCTTTTTCATTCTTCTTAATAATAAACCTATCCTCATTGTTCATCATCGAACATTTATATTCATTTCCATTCATATTGATCTTTACAAAGCTAGCTTCTCTTCCACCATCTAATCCTTTGGCTTTTTCACAAGGATATTCTTTATTTAAGGCTTCACTCAAAGCTTTGCTCAAAGCAAATGTATAGTACTCATACCATTGTCCGCTTCTAAATTTCTTATCTAAAAGCAAGACATACTTATCTGAATAAAAATAGATGTTTCCATTGTGGCACTGTTCGAACAATCCATCATATATAACAAAAAACTTGTACCATGGTTTTGGATCTTCTTTTTTGTTATCTTCTTTTTTGTAATCTTCTATTATTCTTTTTAGAACTTCTTCAATATTATCTTTATTAGAATCAAATGAATTTAAGACTTCTCTAAGACCATCCAATAAATTGAGCTTATATTCAACATCATTAGGATTGTTAGAACTATAGCAGTTCAAGAATGTATGTAATGATATATCACGATCATTATTTAGCAAAGGAAAAGACAATAGATTATTTCTTCTCTTCCAAAAGAAAGAACCCTTTGCTTTTGCTAAGATAGCTCTTAATAACAGTTCATAATTAGTAAATTCACCTATAATAAAGTTTTGGATAGAAATAATTTGATTTAGAGTTTTTTCAAAAGATTCATAAGTGACATCTTCAATTCCTATCTTACTTAAACTCTTATTGTTTTTTACTAAGTAGAAAATAAATCCTAATTGACCTTTGTTTTTCAATTCACTATAGCCTTTGTTAAACAAAGCGACATATCTACTATCTTTATCAATTAATTTAGCCTTTAATATCTCTTCTTCCACTTGTTCTTTCATAAGTCCATTTCTAATCGATTCTTTTGTATCATTATCTATTGATAAAAAGAATTTATAAACACCATGGGACTTTATTGAACTATCGATCAAAACCTTGACTGACTTCAATGCTTTAACTAGATCAGTTGGACTATCCAAATAAGGACGCTGATTTTCAATTATTCTATTAGTGACAGTTTCTATTTCATTAAGTAAGTTTCTTTTATCAGTAAACTCCATATCATTTTCTGTAAACAGCGAAGATACTGAATAATAGTAAACGAATATTTCAAAAAGATCTGCTCTTTCTATTTTATTTTGACCATTATTGTTTTGATAATCTCCTAACCCAAATATCTTTCTATTCACAGATTCAATTTGTTTATCTTTAATAGATTTAAAAGAACCAGTCATAGCATCAAGAAAACTAGAAATCATTTGATACGGCGAATCACAACATAATTTCGGAGTAATCCATTCTTTATCAACTATTCCTTTTTTATATTTATTTTCTATTTCAATTAATATTTTATCATTTATATTGTTCTGGCCTAGACCTACTAAATATTGAAGATAAAAAATATTGCTTAATAAGTTATAGAAAGAATTATCAAAGCTCTTTTCTTTATTTTTATCATTCTCATCTAATTGATTCCAAACATACTCAGTCCATTCGGCATCTAATTTTGTTTTATCTCCATTATTCCAATATTCATCGATATCTGGTTTTAGATTTTCAAAAGGAGACAATGCTTTGCCACGAGCATTGATTTTTATATAAAGATCATCGCTTTTGCTTATATCATCGACATAAATAAAGTCAAACTGAAAGGGATTATTTTCATCCTTGTCAATAAAATTGACTATTTCGGTTTTATCACCTAAGTTCTCCTTTATTCTTCTACTGATTTCCACGATGATTGATAGCATATTTATAATGGACACATCATAATTCCATTCAGTCATCATGAACCAATCCTGGCTCATGATAAAACCTTTTAAATCTTTTCCATCTTTATTCCAAAAATCATTATAAACATTGTCTTTCTCTTTTGAATCTAAAATCCAAGATAAAAAAGATTCTATGAACCTATTAGTAGAAATCCTTGTTTGGTAGGATAATTTCTTTTTAATAGAATCAATCTCATCATATATTTTAAACTTAAAATAAATCAGCAAGTACAAGAAATAAAGAGTAGTCAGTCTTTGTTGACCATCATAAGGATAAAACAATTTGCCTTTATATGATTTTTCGACCCTACCATATATAAACCCCAGATTGATTGATTTTGATTGAGACTTAATACAATCAAATATATCATCTAGAAGACGATTTCTTTTATATTTTATTGATTCATTACTATCATCTCCTTGAAGATAGTTTCTTTGAAATTCAGGAACATAAATAATATAGTCATTTATAAGTTTTTTAAAATATGATGAATTGTTGTTACACATTCGTATCTTCTCCTTTCAATTTTAAAAAATCAGTCACTTTTTTTGAAATATCCTTAAGGTAAGCTTCTCTATTATTTTTAGTCCAGAAATTCAAATTATCATCGGAATCAACATTAGAATAAAACTTTAGAAAAATTCTCTTGGTGCAAAGAAGCAATGGATATACATAATCTTCTTTATCCTTTTCACCTTTGGCTTTTTTCAAAATCATTTTCCTTTTGGTAATAAATAGTGAATTTTTATATGTTCTATTAGTCATTGAATCAAGTAAACATAAATTCTTAATTTCATCATCTTTTGAAAGATCCTCTTCTGAATTATCATTTATCAGGATTTCTCTCAAATCATTAAATCTATCGTCTTTAAACCTATCAAGATTCTTTTTCTTATAGCCTTCCTCGAAAAAATCAAATAAATCTTTTGCTGTTTTAAACCGTGGTGATTTCTCATTTAAATAATCAGAATCTTTTAATTTATTTTTATTATCAATATAATTATTTTCAAACCATTCATATCTTGATTTCTTATCTGCTTTTTCTTCAGCCGTTGCATGGATATGCTCTATATCATAGTTATTTCCACCATCATATAAATTAAAAGGGAATCTTAGTTTTTCATCCGAATAAGACTGTAAATTATGAAGTAATAATATCTCTTTTATTTCATCTTTATCATCCTCATATTTGAGGTCTTTTAACTCTTCATCAAGATCATGACCATTCAATACTTTTCCTTTTATTTTTTCCCTTATTACCGTCTTAAATTCATCCATTTTTTCATCATCGTTACAATACTTATAAAAATCTTCTGATATGCCAATGTGTTCACAATTGCAGAATCCAACAAGGTGATAGGCATCGAAGTCATAATATAATTTTTGCATTCTATTAAAGCACTTAAAAACAACATTCCAGCAGCAAGAGATATTATCTACTACATTTCCATCTTTAATACATTCATAGATAGCATTGAAAGGGTCATCAGTATTATATTTCTTAAATTTCTCATTTCTACATACGACTTTAAACAGAAAATCCATTCTGTTTATACTTTTTTCTTTCTCTGGGCAAACAAAAGAATAGAATTCATCATGCATCAAAACAGTTTCGATATCATCCCATTCTTTTGCAATGATATTCTGGATTCTAGTCAATTCTTGTTTTTCCTTAATAGGATTGATGGGAATAAATAATCCATATCCATCAGAAGAATAAGCAAACCTACAATTATTATCAATTTTATGACTTTCAAATATATGGCCTAGAAACAATGCTTTGATGAGTTCTGAACAAGATAATGGTATTCTTCCTTGATTGATATTTTGAAAAGTTTTAGCTTCATCATCATCGCTATTCATCTCTTGAACAACAAAACGGGTTCTTTCTTTTTCAAATAATACATTTCTTATGGCATTAATTTTTTCTGTATCTTTTTGAAACCAATCTTTTATTACTTCATATGCGTGAAAGATGTAGTAAAGCTCCATACTTTTTCCTACATCCTCTTCTTTTTTATTAGAAATATTGTCTAAGAAATCTTTAGTTTTTTCTCTAGTATCATAGGAGATATCAAGACAATAATCCTTATCCATTTTCAAAAAAGAAGCTATCAATTTAATTGTAGTAAGCCTTTGTTGTCCGTCCAAAACATTCCATGTATCATCATTCTTATTACTCTTCTTTAAAATAAGAGGTTGTAAAGGATAAAAATCATTTGTGCTATCTTCATTAGTATTATAGAATTCATACAAATCATTCAGCAGCAATGTAATTTCCTTTTCTCCCCATCTGTATGTTCTTTGAAGAGATGGAACATTAAACTTTTTATATTTAGACACAATGTCTTTAACACTCAACCATTGAGAATTATCCATAACACCCCCTTAAATAACATTTATATTTTACATAAGAATGTATATTAAGTAACAAAACTAAGAAAGAAAATAAGGAAATGTACAAAATTTAGTTGATTCTATATACAAATCCTTTCAAATAACAAAGACAAGAAGCTGAATTCAATCATGCAAAACAATACTTAACTAACGATAGAAAAAGATATTCAAATCCAATTCTGCTTTGTTTTTTAATATATCATTTATATCATTAGTAAAAAAATATTTCATTAAAAATATATATTTGTTATTTTTTTAAATTAATTTTGGTATATAATAAAAATCAGGAGATATCTTTTATGATAGATATTGGGAATTCAATTTTATTCTTTTCAATGCTTATGTCTGGTATAACTAGTATGAAAGCAGATTATTCGAAAGATTATATTAATTCCTTGGATTATCATTCCTCTACTCCAGTAGCAGCATTAAGGAGCACTAAAAATTATGAATAAATATAAATATTTAACTTGTCTATTCATTTCCTTGAGTTTAATCTCTTGTTCGTCTAATAATAATATTACTAACCTTATACACACAGAACCGGCTTATCTAGGCAATCATCAACTCTACGGCTATGAGAAAGGTACTTTAAGAAAAAATAGCGAAAATAAGTATTATGTTTCTGATAGATTTGGATTCGCACATTATCTTTGTGTTACTAGAGCCACAAAAGAACCTGATGTCTTGTTCTATTCAGCCATAGATACAAACATCAGTTACAACAAGAAAAAGGAAACTAATCGCTTAACATTAGAAGACTTTGAAGTAGGAGAACAAGTTATCTTTTGGTGGGACCTAGGATTCGAAAGTAATTATAAGTACTACAACTTACCTTTGATGTATATATGGAAATATTCAGATAAAGTTGAATTAACTCCATTCCACAAAGAGAAAGGTGATTTCTTAAAGCCAAACTCTGAAAGAGAAAGAACTTGGGACAAATTCTTTGAAACCACTGATGGCAAAATCTATTGCAGCTATTATGACTACAATGAATCTGGTATGGTTTTCGATTGGAAGTATCAACCGACTACTTATAAAGAAAGTCATACTTATGATTGCTATGTACTTGATGGATGTAATTTAGCTGCTTTTTTGATATGTAATGAGGAAACTTTCTAGTTTGAGTTTAATAAGTTTACTTGATTAAATTATCTTGCTTAATCAAGCGTTTGTTTTATATGAAACTGAAAAATGCAACACATACAGCTATTACTTCAAAAGCATATAAATTGCAAAGTGTGGATGCATTGTGTGGTCATCAACATTTGGGTACTAAATTTTAAGAAGATAAAGTTCGTAAAATGGATATAGATCATTCAATCAGCAAATGCCAAAATTATAATGGTAAAGGGTAATACACAGTAATATTTCCAAGTAAGACTACCAATAAAAATAGATTTATATCTAAATTCATTCTAATAAAAACCCTAAAATAATTTATTTTTTAAAGCAGTAATTGTAAGAGTATTTGAAATTATTGGTTCGTTAGCACCGTTAATATAAATTTCCAAAGTAACATAAGTTACATTGTCATAAATAAGATTTTCATTCTTATCCAAATGATATGAACATCCTTCTATAGTATCATTTGTAAATGAACCATCATAACTAACATTAAGATCTTTTCTTTTTGTTTTCACTTAAAACTTGTCACTTTGCTTTTTATACCACTCAGCAAAATTGTTGTACCGAATTTAGAAGTGTTTATTCTATTAAAGAAATCTAAATAGACAAATAATTCCTTTCTCAAGAATTTTAAAAACTTCTAGGAAGAAACTATATTCAATTTATATTGATAATTTCGCCTATAAAAGCACTTTAAATCATAAATTAACCTAGAATTAATGTTAAGTGTTAAAATATAATTTAGTTAAGTCAAAAGAGATACTAACTCAATTATTAAAGGATAGGTGATAAATCGATGAAAAACAGCGGTCTCTTAAAGAACAAGACTCTAATAATCGGCTGTGGAAGACTTGGTTCTTCCATAGCTAACAAGGATTCCTCCAACGGAAAAAACGTTATGATCATGGATTCTGATCCAATGTCTTTTGAAAAACTATCCGAGGGATTTAGTGGTTATACATTTGTTGGAGATGCCACTGATATGTCTCTTCTCGAAGAAGCATACATAACTTCAACAAGAGAAATAATCATCACCACCGGTGATGATAACACCAATGTCTTTTTGGCATTAGTCGCTAGAAAAATATACAACGTTCCTCAAATCTACGTTAGATTGGACGATCCTAACTTGGAAGTTTTATTAGAAAACTGTAACGTCCATGCAATCTATCCTTTCAAGCTCTCTTTAGAAGAATTTTTAGATATAAGAGAAAAGAATGATGGAGGCTTAAAGAAATGAGAATAGTAATAGCTGATGGCAGCTCTGCTGCTGACTATGTCATCAAAGCCTTCAGAAAGATAGGAAACGAGTTGATTGTCATCAATTCGAGAAAAGATATAGTTCAATATCTAGTCAAGTCCAATCAAATCCCAGTCATCTATGGTGAGCCGTACAAGACTTCAATACTAAGGGAAGCGCATATCGAAGGAGCTGATCTCTTCATAGCGTTAGGAAAAGAAGATACGGATAACTTTGTAAGCTGCATGTTGGCAAAGAAAGTCTTCCATGTCAAGAAATGTATTTGTACAGTGAACGACCCTTCATATGTCGAATTGTTTAGGAAATTAGGTCTAGATAGTGTCGTTTCATCAACACAAATCTTAGCTTCATCGATTTTTAGTGAATCTTCACTTGAGAAATTTACTAAATCCATGTCTTTTGAAGATGATAAAATTGTTTTAACTGAAATCATAGTTAAAGAAAACTATGAATTGAGTGGAAGAAAGATTATGGATATAAACTTTCCTAAGACCGGAACAATCTCATGTGTCTATAGAAAGCCCAGCGTCATAATTCCTAACGGACAAACCACCATCTATCCAAACGATAAGCTTTTTATCGTCTCTTCTCCTAAGGAACAAAAAGACATTATCAAGTTCGTACAAAAAGAAAAGAAAGTTGTGCAATAATGAAAAAGCAAGCTAAAGGTTATAGATTGATTTTCGGTTATTTGGGAATATTCCTAATATTAATAGGAATCATCACCATGCTCCCTTTGATTCTACTTACTTTTTATCCAGGTGAATCAAACTGCTGGTTAAGTTTTTTCATACCGGGAATGAGTTCGATAGGATTAGGATTCTTGCTATTTCTTTTGATTTATAAACGTGAAAGAACACAACTAGAAAAATTCCAGGATTCAGCATTACTAGTCATGATATGGTTATCAGCCATTCTTATTGGATCCGTACCATTCATGTTAAGAGGATATACAACTCCTGACTTTGCTAAATATAGAATGAATTTCTCAGATGCCGTATTTGAATCCACTTCCGGATATACTAGTACAGGTTTGACTGTCTTTAACTTTGATATGTCTTACCCCGGATACCATATCTACACATTTTATAGAAGCATATTACTACTGTTTGGTGGAATAGGTTTGGTCTTGATTGTCACTTCCGCAATTTCAGATAAATATGGGTTAAAGCTTTATACAGCCGAGGGCCATAACGACAAGCTTATGCCAAACCTAGCAAAATCTGCAAGATTGATCTTGTTGATTTATATTGGATATATCTTTCTTGGGTTCCTATCTTATTGGTTGATAGGAGGAATGGAACCATTCGATGCCATCAACCATGCGATAGCAGCTATTGCCACAGGTGGCTTTTCAACTAGAGAAGGTGGTATACCTGAAATAATAAAAGAAGGTGGATATAATTCTATTACTGGTTGGCCAGTAAATGGATTAGCAATAAATATAACATCTATTATTTTGATGCTTCTAGGTGGAACAAATTTTGTATTACATCTTTTCTTATTTAAAGGAAAGTTGAAGAAGATACTAAAAGATTCAGAAATTAAATTTCTCTTGATCTTAAGCATTATTATGATTCCTTTGTTCTACACTTCTATATTCACTTCCTTAAGTCAACAACTCTCAGTATTAGATTCTTGGGGAGAAGGAACATACCTATATTTTTCTGCCTTGACTACTACTGGTTTCACTACTACGACTGATATAAAACAATTAGGTGAAGCTGCTTTAATTCTATCCATCATAGCAATGACCATCGGTGGTGGAATGGGATCTACAGCAGGTGGTGTAAAGCAATATAGATTTGTCGTAGCCTACAAAGCTTTATATTGGTCTTTAAGAGATAGACTTTCTTCAAAGAGAAAATTCTATCCCCACACAATATATAGATTAGGAGAGAGTAAAGAAATCAACAAATTAGATTTCTTAGAATCCTATGGTTATTTGATTCTTTATGTAACTATTTTGATGGTTGGAGGCACAATAATAACCATATTAGGAAAGAATACTGATGGATATTCGGCTATCGAATGCATATTCGAGTTTGCATCCGCATTGTCTGGTACTGGATTGAGTGTTGGAGTTACAGCCGGTGTAGGTCTTCCTTTTGCTAATGCTGTAGCTATAAGATGGGTCTTAGTATTTGGAATGTTTGCAGGACGTTTGGAGCTGATTTGTATATACTTTGCTTTCTATAGATTCGTTAGAGATATTCTTAGAAGGCCTACTTATTAAAATTTGCATCGGTGAATATAAAAGAGGATTTACAAAAATCCTCTTTTTTTTTGTATAATTTATTTATTATGATTGGAGGTAGGAATATGAAAATAAATGGTGATGAATATGATCCTATAGACTACTATCTGAATGAACTTAAGCCCAGATTAAAAGAAAATGCTGAAAAATACATTGATGAATTATTGAAAAAAGCCAAAATAAACACCGGTGAAAATGAAGACCTAAGTAAGAAATATAGATCAGCTAGAGATGATTACAACGCAAATGAATATAGATTGAAGAAACTAAAAAGGTGGAGAATCTTCTTCTACGTTGTCATGGCAATCGGTCTGATAGCTATGATTATAGGAATCCTCATGTGGTTAGGAAATTCAAAAATACCAGATGGAAATATAATTCCTGGCTTAATCACCACATTAGTAGGTGGTGCAATCGCCATCACTTGTCTTTGTTTAAATATCTTCTATTACAACAAAAAGATAAAGGCTCTAGCCTTAATAGCTAAAGAAAGTGGCGACAAAGCTAGTGAAGCTTACAACAACGTCTATAATTCTTTGAAAAATGTCTACAATTACTTTGATTTCAGCGATTTCAAAAAGGTCTTAAAAGAGACTACAGACATTTTTGAATTAGATGATTACTTAACTCCACAAAAGCTAAGAATGTTGGAGAAAGTATATCAATATAGTGAATCCCTTTCGAAAAACGAATGTATAGTCGATGTACAATCTGGATCAATCCAAGGAAATCCGTTCATAAGAATGAATGTGAAGAGAATGGACAAAGTGAGTCAGACATACACCGGATCAAGAGTTGTCACTTATACTGAAACATATAGAGATTCAGATGGAAAGCTCCGTACTAGAACTGTGACTGAAACATTGATTGGACATTACACCGCACCTCGTCCTACATATGGAGTTAATTCTTACCTAATATACGGAAATACTGCAGCACCAGACTTAACCTTTACTAGAACTCCAAACATGACTGGAAAGATTTCCGATGCTGAAGCTGAAAAAATAGCTAAGAAAGGTGAGAAAGAATTGAACAGACTTGCTGATCAAGCCATCAAAGAAGGAAGAAACTTCACTCCTTTAGCAAATACTAAGTTTGAAGTCATGTTTAAGGCCTATGATAGAAACAACGAAGTTCAATATAGATTATTATTCACACCTTTAGCTCAGCAAAACATGCTGGAAATATTGACTGGAAAAGCAGGATTTGGTGATGATTTTGGCTTCTACAAGGAACATAAGATCAACATCATTTGTTCTGCTCATGGTGGTGCAATCTACAACTATGAAAGATTCTATGTGAACTACGATTTCAATGAATTAAAGAAAGACTTTGTAGATGAAATACAAAGAGTCTTCGATTCAATATTCTTCGATCTTATTCCACTATTAGCTATACCTTTGTATCAGACCACAGAAGGTGGGGAATTCAATGTCGATGAAGATCTACCTAATGTATCTAGATATGAGGCTGAGACTGTTGTAAATAACTACGATGACTTAGATGTCTTTAGACCTGCCGAAACCTCTACAGATCAGATACTCAAAGTCAATTTTGATGGAAAGAGTAAATCTACTGATCGATACTCTGTATTGTCGACTTCAAACAAAGTATTCGATAGGATATATGTCGACATGGTCATGGCCGGTAATGGAAGATCGTATCCTGTCGATGTTCCTTGGAAGGAATATGTTGAAGCATCAAGACAAACATTCATCGATATAGAGGATTTCAAACCCGAAAAGAAGGAAGGTGAAGAAGAGCCAGTCATGAGATATAGTCAAAGATACGCTATGAAAGGCCCAAACCAAACTATTTTCAGATATCGTTGGAATCTAAGCTTTCCACTTGGTGATTAAAAAGACCAAAGTTATGGTAAAATAGTTGATGGAGATATGTAATTCTTTACTTGTTCAAAAAAAGAACAATGATGAAAGTCGAGTCGATTAAATAAAAAAGAAAGGACAAAAAATTATGGCAAACCCATTAGATGAAGTAAATGGCCCTATCGCCGAGCAAGGAAGAGATGTCAACGTCATCCAAAAGCAAATTCCTGTCAAAGTCGGAGTAGGATCCACGATTTTCGAAGTTTTGTTGTGGATATTTGGAATCATTCCAGGAGTAATCTTCTTGGTCATGAAGCAAAAGGCTAGAAACCACCTCCGTTCTTTGGAGCAAAGGGTTCAACACGATGCTTCAACAATTGACAACTACTTGGAACAAAGAGTTCAAATCTTGAAGAACGCTGCCAAGATCTTGGACAAGGCTATCGATTTCGACAAGGATACCTACACAAAGATTGCTGCTTATAGAAGTGGAAATGGAAGAGCTGCTGACGACAATCTCAGAAATGAGACAAACGCTAACATCGACAAGCTCTTCGGTCAAATCAATGTTGCTTTCGAGCAATATCCTGACCTCAAAGCTCATAACGAACTCGAAGAGTGCTTGAGACAAAACTCCTACCTCCAAAAGGAAATCACTGCTGCTAGAGAGCAATACAACGATACTATCTATAAGTGGAACCATGACATCATGCAATGGCCTACCATGATGATCGTCGCTGCTAAAGACGGATACACCACTAGAATCCCCTTCACTGCCAGCAAGGAAGTCAAGGAAGAAGCTAGAGGAACATTCTTCTAAACTAGTAGAAATTAGGAATCTAAAAAGGATGTGTTCAATCACACATCCTTTTTTTTATCCGATTTGATTTTTCTATCTAAGTTTAGGAAATAAATTAAGAAATGTAAGGCTTTGTAAAAGTGCTTTCAATAAAACAATATTATGCTATATATGTCACAAGTAAAGGATTTCACCCTTTTATAGAGAGGATATTGAAATGAAACATGAAGATTTGATTAAGAAAATGACAGTTGAGCAGAAAGCTTCAATGATGTCAGGAAAGTCAGTTTGGGAAACTATGGATATTCCCGAACTTGGAATTCCTTCGATTTGGTTATCTGATGGCCCTAGCGGACTTAGAAAACAAGCTGGTGATTCAGACCAGTTGGGATTGAATGCTTCTTTGAAGGCTACCTGCTTTCCTTCAGTCGCAGCAGTCACAAATTCTTGGAATCCAGAGATTTCCGAAAAAGTCGGAGCTGCAATCGGTGCAGAAGCCAAGGCTAGAAGAGTCTCTGTCTTGTTAGGACCTGGCTGCAACACCAAGAGAAACCCACTTTGTGGAAGAAACTTTGAGTATTCTTCCGAAGACCCTTACCTCACTGGTAAGATTGATGCTGGATACATCAGAGGTATCCAATCCAACGGAATCGCTGCATGTGTAAAGCACTTTGCCACCAACTCCCAAGAATTGAAGAGAGAATCCATGGATTCAGTCGTGGATGAGAGAACACTCCGTGAGCTCTACCTCACCAACTTCGAAATCGCAGTCAAGGAAGGACAAGCACTTTGCATCATGTCCGCCTATAACTCCTTAAATGGATACTTTGCAAACGAAAACAAGCATCTCGAAATGGATATCTTGAGAGATGAATGGAATTTTGATGGTGTTGTAGTGACTGACTGGGGTGGAAACAACGACAGAGTCGAAGGTTTGAAGTGTATGAACTCGCTCGAAATGCCTACCACTGTCGGTGAGACCAATAGAGAAATCGTCAAAGCCATCAAAGACGGAAAATTGGATGAATCCATCCTCGACCAAAATGTCGACTACCTTTTAGATTTAGTCTTCAAGACCAAGACTTCCTATGACAAAGATCAACCTGTCGATTTCAAGAAAGATGCAGATATCGCTAAGGAAGCTATGGATGAATCCGTTGTCTTGCTCAGAAATGAAGGAAACATACTTCCTTTGAACAATGATGTCAAAGTTGCAGTTATCGGTGATTTTGCAGAACATCCTCGTTACCAAGGTGCAGGTTCTTCCATCATCAATCCTTCTGAGATCGTCTCAGGTCTCGAAGCTATCAAAGCTTCAGGCTTGAACTTCATCGGATACGAGGAAGGTTTCAAGAGAATTGGAAGAAAGACCAAGAAGGGATTAGTAAAGAAAGCATTGGCTTTGGCTGCAAAGTCTGATGTAGTCCTTCTCTACTTAGGATTGGATGAATTCTCCGAAGTCGAAGGTATGGATAGAACCACCTATGTCATCCCTCAAAACCAAATCGATTTGATCAAGGCTTTAAGAGCTACTGGAAAGAAGATTGTCACCATTCTCTCCTGTGGATGTGCTGTAGAATTAGGTGCCATTCGTGACAACAGCGACGCTATCATCTATGGATCACTCTGTGGACAATCCGGAGCAAAATCCATTGTCGATATCATCACCGGAAAAGTAAATCCTTCTGGAAAATTGTCTGAGAGCTTCCCTTGCCAATACAAGGATGTGCCCTCATTCAACTACTATCCTGGAAAGGATGTGACTTCTGAATATAGAGAAGGATTGTTTGTCGGATATCGTTACTATCTCACAAGAAATATCAAAGTCTGCTATCCTTTCGGATTTGGTCTCTCCTACACCAAGTTCGAATACTCTGATATCAAAGTTGACGAGAATGGTGTCACCTTCAAGGTGAAGAATGTCGGTGATAGAGAAGGTAAGGAAGTCAGCCAACTTTACATCGGACTTTCTAACTCTGGAATCGTTCGTCCTGTACGTGAACTCAAAGGATTTGTTAAGACCAACTTGCTTCCTGGAGAAGAAAAAGAAGTCTTCATTCCTTTCGATGATAAGTCATTCCGTTACTTCAACATCAAGACAAACAAATGGGAAGTCGAAACTGGAGACTATGAAATTTCAATAGGTTCTTCAAGTGTCGACATGCAATTGACCACCTCATTCCATGTCGAAGGAACAAATGCACCTCTTCCTTATACACAAGAAGAACTTCCTCACTATTTCACTGGCGACGTAACAAATGTTCCCGATGCTGAATTTGAGAAGTTGTTGGGAAGACCTATTCCTCCTCACACCTTCACATGGTTGAACAAGAGAAAGACAAGAATCGAAATCACCTCAAACACTACTATGTCTGACCTCAGATATGCAAAAGGCTGGACTGGAAGATTCTTCGCTCATGTAATCTCCGGTTTGACCAAGATGTTCAGAAAGTTCGGAAACGAAAAGATGGCTGATACCTTGATCATGGGTGTATCTAACCAGACCGTCAAAGTCTTGTCTAGAATGACAAATGGTGCCATCTCATGGAATCAACTTCAAGGTCTCTTGATGATGTTCAACGGACATTTCCACAAAGGATTGCATCAATACTTCAAGGCTGGAAGAGAGAAGAAAAAGTTAAATAAGCAGTTGAAGAAAGAAGCTGAAGCTAAGAAAGCTAACGCCTAATAAGTAGTTGAAACTCGATAAGAAAGCTCAGGGTTGTCCTGAGCTTTTTATATAAAATTATGAAAGAAAATTGTAAAGATAGGAAATGCAGGCATTTCATAAAACTTTGTATTTTGACTTTTATTAATTTTAGGTCCGCTGAATTTCATTTAAAATCCAAAAATATGAAAGCCTTTACAGTTCTTTCTTTTTCTTGAATTATAATAAAAATTACGAGGTATTAAAATGAAAAAGAAATCTCTGCTTTTGCTTTCAGGTCTTTTGTTGATTTCCTTGGGACTTGAAAGCTGCAAGGAAACACCAAGGACAACTACGACTCAGCCTAATCAGACAGATTCTGGTAAGCCGTCAACACCATCTGACAAGCCAGACAAACCGGATACTGGTGGACAACCTACAAATCCTACCACACCATCGAAAGATAGAGACTTCGTTGATGGACCAGCCACAACAGAAGTTCCAAAGGATACTACTCCTATAGATCCTGATGATCCTATCTATGACGATGAAATAGTTCCAGTTTGGGCACAAAATGAAGTCACAGATCCAGGTGACTACAATATCTACTATACATGTGCTAATCCTAAAGCTAAAAGAACAATGTTCTGGCTTTGGGGTGGAGCTGGTTCTTGTGGATTAAAATTCACTGCCACAGGTTTAACTTTAGATGGTGCAGAAAGTGGATATACATTCTCTGCTCTATATCTCAACTTCAACACATACTATTATTGTTATGGAAGCTGGAGCGATACAGATACAACATCCCATTTCAAAGTGACGAGAGATTCCGCATTTACCGGAACCAAGGTCAAGAATGATGATGGAACTTCATCTAATGCTGATGATATCGACTTGCCTACACCTAAATCTGAAGGTAAAACAAATATCTACATTGGTGAAAAAGAAGATGGCGAGACTGGAGCTTTCGATTCTATCGAAGGATTGAATGAGTTCTTGACATCCAGCACACCTGCAGTTTGGCCTAAGGATGCTACAACAGAACCATCAAACTACAATATCTATTATTATTCTACAGATAAAGACTCATTATGGTTATGGGGTGGACCAGGAAATACAGGATTGAGTGCCAGCACCACCAAGAAATTTGGTGAGTATGAATTCAATGCCGTCTATCTTGAATATGGATTCAAATATAAGAGATACACAGATTGGGAATTTACTACTGAAGCCACTTTGAAATTAAAGCAAACCAATGTATTCACTGGTTGTTTGCTAAGAGATAAAGCCGCTACAACCAAAAGTGGAAGCATTGATTTGACTACTATTCAAGCTGATGAAAATGGAAACTACAACATCTTCATAGCAGAAAATTCAAATGGAGCAGTCAAAGCATTCGATAACTCCGATGATGCTGTGACATTCTTGACTCCTGTAGTATCTACAACTCCAACACCCGCAGATGAAACAGATCCACAAGACTTCAATGTCTACTTTACAGCTGATTTGAGCAATTATAACGAAAGTTGGGCAAATAGTAGAACCAACATCTACTCTTGGGGAGGAGTCGGTGTTGAAAACTATGCTTTGAACAACAAAACATTAGCTAGTGTTACAGGAATAGAGACATATAAGTTTGCTCACGCATACTTCAAGTTCGGAAAGACCTATTCTGGATTTAGTGACTATGGCAGAACAGTGGCCAATGAATTTACTCTAACCGATAAAAGCGATATCTTCACAGGATACAAGCCTAGACAAGCAAACGGCGATGCAAATGATACTCAAGTCGAAATAGATAAGACAAAGTTAGTTGCTGATTCAAATGGTAATTACAACTTGTTCTTAGTATCAAATTGGAGTTCAGAAAGTGGAAATACATTAAGTGCTTTCTACTCAGTAGAAGAGTTCAACCAACATGTCGGAACAACCACAAGTAAATAAGGAGTTAAACAAACAATTATGAAAAAGACATATCAATTAACATTGTTGAGTTTAGTCACATTGTCATTGGGATTAGCTTCTTGTAATGGTGCTGTTCCAATTGAAGGAAGAAAGAAAGAAGCCGCAAGTTCTACTCCCAAGAGTACTGCTACTGAAACCGAGCCTTCTGATTTAAACATCTATTTAGCCTATGATGGTGAAAGGACCGATAGAAACTATGTATGGGGATGGTCGGATGATCCTTCGCTTCCTGGATCTTTATTCCCAGTATCATCAGCTGATAACGTGACATTTGAAAGGACCGGAGATGATATTCCGTTTATTCCTGTCTATTTGACATTCGGTCAAGAATACGAATGCTTCAACACCTGGACTGATGATGTTACCGGAACACCTTCGTCTTCATTCACCTTGACTGAAGACAATGTTTTTACCGGATTGGTCTTTAGAGATGCATCAGGTGATAAAAAAGATAAAAAAGGTGACTTAATAATAGACCCTTCTAAGATTCAAGTAGATGAAAACGGTCATAGAAGTATATGGATTGATGATTCTAAAGGCGTGTATTATTCAATCAATGACTTCCCAGTAACTCCTGTAGAAACCGCCATCTACAAAGAAGTCAATAATTCTGACGGAACAACTTCATACACAATAGAATTGAACGCAAAGACAAATAAGAACTTATTAGAGGCACTTCCTGATGCATCCGCTATAAAATCTAAACGATTGACGTTAAGAATCTTTAGAAATAATGGAGCTGAAAGAAAATATAAACGCTCGATTTATTTCAAAAATGATGAGTGTGTATTCACCTCAGATAAGATTACATTAGTCTTGAATATCGATAAACCTTTGGATTTATCTTATAAGTATGTCATTTCTCTTTGTTACAATCCTCTTGAATTGATGTCCGACTTATCAGAAGTAGACTTTAAACCATATTATTCATCTCGTAACTTCGATATGAAGTATTACACCATGGAAAAACTTGGTGCGACTATTCAAAACGGAAACACCATTTTCAAAGTATGGTCTCCTTCCGCCACTGACATCAAGTTAAATCTTTATAAAGATGCAACAACCAAACAGTTAACTCAATATACGATGAAGAAAGATGAGAAAGGTGTATTCTCAGTAGGTTTGGTAGGAAATCTTCACGGATATTATTACACATTCGATGTCAACAACTATGGCGATGTCACCAAGGATGTTGCTGATCCATATGCATATTCATCTAACGCCAACGGAAAGAGATCTATGGTAGTAGATTTCGATAAGATTCATGAAGGTGATGAAGAATTTGCATCGGAGACTACAAACAAATGGGCTCCTTCCACAGATAACTATGCTGGAGTCACTATTATGGAAATGCACACTCGTGACTTCTCCTCTTCCACTTCTTGGAATGGAACAGCATCAAACAGAGGAAAATTCAATGCCTTGCATGAATCAGGCACTTCATTGTCAGATGGAACAAAGACCGGATTTGACTATGTCAAAGAATTGAAAGACAATGGATTGACCCATGTTCAAATTATGCCTGCCTTTGACTTCTCTTCAGTAGACGAAACAAAATTAAACGATTCCGATTACATAAACAAATCATATGCCGGAATCTATAACTGGGGTTATGATCCTCAACAATACAATGCACCAGAGGGTTCATATTCTTCAGATCCTAACAATGGATTGACTAGAGTCAACGAATTTTCTTCCTTTGTCGAAGATTACAACAAGGCCGGATTAGGAGTTGTAATGGATGTCGTCTACAACCATATGCCTTCATCCAATGGAACTTCATTCGAAGATGTCTTCCCCGGATACTACTTTAGAAGCAAGAACTCTTCTGGAGCTGGTGCAGATATCGCGTCTCAGAGAGGAATGGTGAGAAGATTCATCGTGGATTCAGTCGTATCTTGGGCTAAGAACTATCACATTTCTGGTTTCCGTTTCGATTTGATGGGACTCTTAGATATGAATACCATGGTCGAGATTAGAAAAGCCTTGGATAAAGTCGATCCCAACATCTTGGTCTATGGAGAAGGTTGGTCCATGTTTGGTGGAGATCCAGACTACGGATATCGTCACTATGATATGGGTACCCAAGGAAACATCAATGCCGAAGGTGATAATTGGGTAGGTGCCTTCAACGACGACTATCGTGACGCTCTTCCTGGAAAGAACGACGACACTTCAGTTCGTGGTTACATTCAGCAAGCCTTAGGATATGCCGATGGCGAAGCTATCAGCCAAACTAAGTTAGAAAAGATTTACTATGGATTGACCGGAACCTATTGGACAGGATCGACAGGAAGACCTACATACAGCAGTAAATCAGCTGATGGAATCGGAGCTTCAATCGCTTATGTCGAATGTCACGACAACCTCACTCTTTATGATCATTTCGAGTTATCTAGAACTTCTTCTATGACTGAGAATGACATCCATAAAGAAGTAATCATGGCAAACGACAACTTACTAGGATCATTATCCTCAGCCTTCTTCCAAATTGGACAAGATTTTGGAAAATCCAAGAAAGTCACCGATAAGGATTTGTTAGTTCCTAACACCTACTACAAAGATCCATTCACAAATGGAGTTTACTACTCTCATAACTCCTACAACTCTTCAGATAAGGTAAATCAAATCGATTGGAATTTGTTGAAGAATAACAAAGACATTTCTACAGCCTTTAGAAAAGCACTGAAGAATCGTTCTACAAACGCTATAGAACTCGGATCATCTTATTCGTGTCTAGATTTCTACAATACTGAGACTGGTGGAAACTTCAAAGCCGAGCTAATCGACAACGATCACGTCATATCCTATTCATTGGATATTCATGATGGAGAAGAGGTAAAGACATACTACTTCGCTCAAAACTTTACCAATGAAGATATTAACTTCACACAAGCTGGTACTACAATTCCCGCTTATGGAACTGTTTCTTTAGTAAAGTAAAAAACAATTACATTAGAAAGACCACCCTAATAAAAAGGGTGGTCTTTTTAATTCAAAAACATAATAATCAATACAATTAACAAGTTTTAATTTCTAAAAGCAATGATATCGATTTCAAATTAAGCAAGAATAAATACAAGTTGGGCAACAATTATGAAACCTAAAGCCCTTACCTATTATATTGATAGTGCTTACTTTGAATCTAAGCAAACATCATCTTAGGAGGGACATTATGTCTCAAGAAAAAGAAAAAAAAGCAAAGAAGAGCTTCTTCGACAATCCTCTTCTTTCAACCAAGGTGAAGTCTGCAAAAGCTAAGATCTTCCCTGAAGGAGCTCTCGGTTACTTTGTAGGACCTACTTTGGCACTTCTTTCTAACTCTATCTTGTCAGGCTACTTGAATAAGTACATGACAGATGTACTCAACATGACTGTTTGGGCCAAGGACTTCTTAACTTGGCTTCCCATCATTTCAGTCATCTTCGTCGTCTTAGGAAACATTGTCGTCGGACGTTTGATGGACCACTCAAAGACCCGTGCAGGAAAAGCTCGTCCTATTCTCTTGCTTTCCGCAGTCTTGTCTGTCGTCGCATTAATTGTCTTGTTCATAGCTACACCTTTTAATACTGAAGAATCTCCTACTTCAATTATCACATTAGTAGTATTCGCCATCGGATACAACCTTTGGTTTGCTGTAGCTTATCCATTCTATTACACACCACATAGTTCATTGGTCACTCTTTCTACAAGAAATAGTACTGATCGTTCTTTGTTGGCTACAATCTCCAATGCTACCGCTTTGGCAGCTATGGGATTGACTTCCATGATTCTTCCTTTCTTCATGGGATTGTTGTTTGTCGATAAGGAGGGTGGAATTGATTCTCAAGCTTCTTACGACCATTGGGGAATCTTCGTCATCGCTTTGATGGTAATCACCTTCTTCGGAACTATCATCGAGTACTACTTCACTCGTGAAAGAATCACTGAAGAGTCCTTCTCCTTGCAACAAGGCGATGGAGCCGAACAAAAGAAAGCTGTTCCTCTCTCCAAGCAAGCTAAAGTATGCTTGAAAGACAAATATTGGTGGATTATCATCTGTTTCTTCTTCCTCTACCAACTCGGTGGTATGTTGAAGAACTGCTCACAGATTTACTACTGCCAGTCTTGGTTTGCCATCGACGGAGTTTACTCTGCCGCTAATGGTGGAACCTTCCAAGGAACCCTTTCAATCATCGGTGCTATTCCTACTGCTGTAGGTATGTTGCTCGTATGGCCTTTGGCTAACAAGATTGGAAAAGGCAAGTCAATCTTATTCGGTGCTTTTATTTCAGTAATTGGTGGAGCTATCGGTTTCATCGATCCTTCAAACTTCGCTCTTGTAACTACATCATTCGTCATCAAGGCTTTAGGAAGCACTCCTGCTATGTATATCTCCCTTGCTTTGATGGCCGATATGCTCGATCATGAAGAAGCTGTATATGGAATTCGTACTGATGGTTTGACCATGACCGTCTACGGAGCCATCATGGCCGGTATGACTGGAATCGCCAATGGAATAATCAACGCCGTTCTTGTTGCTGCCGGATACAATAGTGAAAAAATCACGGAAAACTTGGGCAATGTCCAACAAGCTACACTTTGGACATTCATCGGTGGAGAAACAATCTGCTACGCATGTATTGCTATCCTCTTCTTCTTCATGAACGTCGAGAAGTTCTCTAAGATCGACCATGAAACTATCGTAGCCGATCAAAAAGCTGCTGCAGAAGCTAAGGGAATCACCTATGTCTCTGCCGAAGAGACCTTGAAGCTTCAAGAAGAAGAATCCAAGAGAATGTCTAGAGAAAACGATCTCAACGAACTCAAAGCTCGTTGTGAAAAGAAAGGTCTCAATTATGAGAATGAGTTAGCCGCTTACGAAGCTAAAGAAGCTGAAAAGGCTAAGTCCGCCGCTGAAAAGAAAGCTTATGCTGATGCTAAGAAGGCAGAAAAGAAGGCCAAAGCTGATGCTAAAGCTAAAGCCAAATTAGATGCTATGACTGAAGAGCAAAGGCACCAGGCTGAATTAGCTGAAAAAGCTAAGAAGGATAAGGCTTTGGAGCGTGAAGAGAAGATTGAAGCTGAGTTCGTTAAGCTTCGTGCTAAAGCTGAACCTTTCCGTAACTCTTTAAATGCATAGTTGATTCTATTTGAAAGTATATTAAAACTAAAAGCAATGCCAATCCCCCTCGGCATTGCTTTTTAATATTAAAGAAAAACTAATATATCGATTTTAAGAAAAAATAGGATGCCTGAAACGCATCGGATAAATTATAAAAATCTCATTATTTCCACTTTTTGTAATTTGCTTGTTAAGATATACGAGAAGGTTTATATATCTTAGGAGGAAGTTATGGCAAATTTAAATATTTTTCATTATCAAAGTAAGAATTTTAGATGGACTAATGAGGATGGAAGCGTCTCTATAAGATTGATAGCAAAAAAGGGCTATTTATCTGAAGCTAAAGTTATTTACGGAGCTAAGAAATATAACAGCCCACTCCTAGAATCAGAGCCTATGAAGATAGAATTAGAAAATGATTCTATTCAAGTATTTGAATCAACTTTAAAGCTAAAGGATGACAGAAGATTTACCTATGCTTTTAAAGTAAAACTAGCTGAGGACAACAAAGAAGGCTATTTCTTCAGCGATGGGCTTCATACTTTAAATGAAAATAAAGATCCTATAGATAATTTCTTTCAAATATGTCATATATTCGATAGCGAAGAAACAATAATTCCTTCCATAGCAAGGAAAAAAGGAGCTGTTATTCAAATCTTCCCAGATAGATTCGCAATAGGTGATTATTCGAAGCCTTGTATGAAGGATGTAAATCTAAAAGTGGGTAACACACCAAACAGCAACTCCTTCTTTGGAGGTGACTTTAAAGGAATAGAAGATCATCTTCAATATCTCAAAGATTTAGGAATTACAACCATCTATTTAACACCTATATTCAAATCGTCATCAAACCATAGATATGATGTAGAAGATTATTTGAAGATAGACGATAGACTTGGTGGCGAAAAAGGTTTTAAGAAGTTAGTCGATAAAATCCATTCTAATGGAATGTCGATAGTTTTAGATGGTGTATTTAATCATTCTTCTTATAAAAATGATATGTTCCAGGATGTTATGGAAAATGGAAAGGAATCGAAATACTTCGATTTCTATTATTGTGATGGAAAACCAGATTTCAATAAAAAGAATTATCTTACTTTTGGAACTGCAGGATACATGCCAAAATTAAGAACTGAGAACCCTAAAGTAATAGAATTTGGTTGTAAAGTTTTGAACACAATAACATCTAAATACAACATAGATGGATGGAGATTTGATGTCGCAGATGAAGTAGCTCATGTATTTTGGATCAATGTACATCAAACATTAAGATCCATAAATCCATCTATTTTGATGCTAGGAGAGGATTGGATGGCAAGTGAAAACTATCTTGAAGGGAATCAATTCGATGGAGTCATGAATTATCAATTTAGAAAGATTGCTATAGAATTAATAGCAAATGAAATAATAAATGCCAGAACAGCTAGAGAAAGATTGATAGATTTATTAGCTAGATATTCATGGAACAACGATTTATCTATGTTCAATTTGATTTCCTCTCATGATACGCCAAGATTCAAAACCTTAGCTGAAGGTAATGAAGATAAAACACTATTAGCTACCTTATTAGCTGTATCATATCCAGGAATGTTCATGTCTTACTATGGAGATGAGCTAGGAATGGAAGGTGGAAGTGATCCATTAAATAGAGCACCTATAGATTGGAATTCTTTGGATAAAAACAAAGAATTTCAAAACACCTATAAATCTATATTGTCTTTAAAACAACTAGACGAGTTCATAACTGGAAGAATAAAG
>ERZ1024493.3-NODE-3-length-130201-cov-46.292495_pt1 | contig 130201 bp, 103 predicted proteins | sample MGYA00520796_ERZ1024493 | MGnify/ENA primary metagenome ERZ1024493 (study PRJEB33242, sample SAMEA3444320) | Homo sapiens | biome: Host associated; feature: Gastrointestinal tract; material: Stool | place: Uganda | collected 2011-01-01 ...
CCGTCGGGCGAAGGCAGCGCGCTGCCGCTTTTTTTGTTTACGGGAAAAATATATATAAAAAACAGACTGATCAACCAGTCTTTTTTTCTTTAATAAGATTAATTTATTAGTTCATAATTAATTATTTTGCTTTAATCTATTTTTTGTCTTTTCCATTTCTTAAGTATTATCAGCTATTTGATTAGTTAAACTAACGTATACAAAATTCAAAACAAAAAGCTTTGATACACTTTCGAGTATCAAAGCTATTCTTTTTAATTGTGGTGGAGATGACGGGGATCGAACCCGCGACCTCATCGTTGCGAACGATACGCTCTCCCAACTGAGCTACACCCCCTTAAACTCCCATCTGGGAGTTTTTTTATTACTTAATTTCTTCTATGTCGTCAAATGAAGATGTAATCTCTGTGAAACGTCCAAAGAACATTATTCTCAAAGTTACTTCATTCTTATCTTGATCTACTGCAGTAATTTGACCGATTGAGTTTTCGAATGTGCCGCTGAGAACCTTTACTGTATCGCCAACTTTATATCCGGTGAACATTTCATCATCGGTAATCTTCATTCTCTTTAAAACAGGCTCTATTTCTTCACGAGGAACAGGGAAAGGTTTTGCTCCACCTCCGGATGATCCTACGAATCCTGTGACATCTGGTGTGTTTCTGACCATGTACCAAGCTTTATCGTCCATAATCATTTCGATGAAGATGTATCCAGGGTAGAAGTTCTTTATGACTTTCTTTCCATTAGGCTTTCCATTCTTATCTTTTCCATCTTCTTCGTATTGGGCGACAACGATTCTAAAAATATAGTCTTTTAAGTTTAAATTAACACTACGTCTTTCAAGAGATTCAGCGACTTGTTTTTCTCTTCCAGTATAGGTACTAACAACGTACCATTGCTTTTCGCCTAAATCTTTCTTTTTTGTTTCGGAATTATTGTTTTCGACACTAGTTTCTTTAGTATCTAATTCTTCTTCATTCAACATTAGAATTTACCTCCTATATATTTAACTACACTCAAAATAGCATTGGCAGCTGCTTCAGTACCTGAGCCTGATGTTGAGCTGGTGTTTGGATTGACTCTTTGGAAAGCTCTAAGAATTTCCAAAGCAAGGTAGTCAGAAATGGCTAAAACAATAGCACAAATTACGGTCACGCCGATAACGATTCCAACGGCTGGCCAAAGTTCTTTGGCTGAAGGCCAACGAACACGATGAGTCTCTTCGGCAACACCTTTAAAATATTTGCGGATTTTTTTCATAGCGCCTCCTATTTCGTCTCTTTATGAAGGGTATGGCGGTTGCAACGTGGACAGTATTTCTTTTCTTCAAAGCGTTTTGTACTATCTTTTTTCTTATTCACAGAATAATTTCTGGATAAGCATTCAGTGCAGACCAATATAACTTTTTCAGTCATTCATTACCCTCCTTTAAGGCATTTTAAAAGGCTCTTTTTAGAGCCTTATAAAATCTTTTTTATTTTACAACAAGATAATAAATTTTTATGGATAAAAAATAAGGTATTATCTTTTAAACTGGTGTCTATTTTAAAATCACTTTAAATCTTTTAAGAAATCTACACTCAATAAATCAGATGGAATTCTTAAGTCACCTCTTTGACTTAACGAGACACTTCCAACTTTTACTCCGTCAGGTGCTGCGGATCTCTTGAATTGGCTTGCAAAGAATCTTCTATAGAAGAGTTTTAACCAATTCTTGATAGTTTCTTCGTTGAACATATCCTTAAAAGCAATAGTAGCAATTCTTAATATTTTTAAAGGTTGATATCCATTTCTTAAGAAGTGATATAAGAAGAAATCATGAAGAATATATGGACCTATGATATCTTCTGTAATTTGACTTATTTCATTCTTGCTCTTCGATGGGACGAGTTCAGGAGTTATAGGTGTATCTAAAATATCTATTAGTGTTTTTGATAGTAATGGATTTGATTCTCTTTCATTATTTGCAACCATTCTAACTACTTCTTTCACAACAGTTTTAGGAACGGATGCATTGACGTTATACATACTCATTTGATCTCCGTTATAAGTAGCCCAGCCTAAGGCAATCTCAGATAAATCTCCAGTTCCTATAACTATTCCACTTTTATAGTTTGATTCATCCATCAAGACATAAGTTCTAGCTCTTGCTTGAGCATTTTCATAGGCTGCATCATACAAATCTAAGGGGTGATCTATATCTTTTAAATGTGATTTTACTGTATTTGATATATCTATTTCTTTGAATGTTACACCTAATGTTTCAGCTAGTATTTTTGAATTGTTTCTAGTCCTGGCGGTAGTGGCAAAACAAGGCATTGATATAGCGATAATATCTTTAACATCTTTGTTTAAATCTTTAAAAGCTTTATAGGCTACTAATAATGCTAAAGCTGAATCTAGTCCACCTGAAACACCTATTATTACAGTCTTGCAATGAGTAGCTTGGATTCTTTTCATCAATCCATGTGATTGACAATTGAATATAGTATTTAAATTGTCTTCGAGATTCTTACTCGATATATCTAAATAAGGTGATTTGACAAATATTCTATCTAATGATTTGCTATATGAATCTGTCAAACTGAAATCGATAGTTTGATAACCTTTTTCTTGTTTATAAGAATATGTAGTCATTTGTCTTCTTCTAAAGGCTAATAAATCCACATCGATATCTTTTACCATGATATGATTATTAAAATCATTTTTCTCGCCTAATAAATTTCCATTTTCGGCGATTATTAAAGGTGCTGAATAAACTACATCTTGAGAAGTTTCACCTTCACCTGCTCCAGCATATACATAAGCACAAATTAATCTAGCGGAAGTAGAACTAATTAGTAATTTTCTATAGTTTTCTTTTCCGACCATTTCATTTGAAGCGGATGGATTCAAGATTAATGTAGCTCCGTTCATTGCATGATGTGTAGAAGGTGTATCTGGAGTCCATAAATCTTCACAGATTTCGATTCCGATTGTTAAATTCTCAATTTCTTTGCAGTGAAACAATAGTTTTGGTCCGATAGGAATTAGATTCCCATCTATTTCGGTTACTTCATTTTCATCAAATGATGGAGTGAAATATCTAGCATCATAGAATTCATTGTAATTTGGAAGATATTTTTTAGTTGCTATTCCTAGTATCTTACCTTTAGAAATAACTGCTGCTGTATCATAAATCTTCCCTTTAAATGAATAAGGAAGACTGACTACCATTAACAAATCCAAATCTTTTGTCTTGTTTGTTATTTCAATCAAGCCTTCTTTAGCTTTTTTTAAAGTGTTGGATTGAGCAAACATATCTTGAAGAGAGTAACCAGTCAAAGCTAATTCTTGGAAGGTAATAATTTTAGCACCCATTTCATTAGCTTCTTTAGCTTTTGAAACTATATCATTTACATTCGAATCTACATCATTTAGATGAACATTGGATGTAATAGCGGCTACTTTAATAAATCCATCATTTTTCATATTTAAACCCTCATATATATTTTATATCAGTTTTAATCTTCTTCATCATCAATAAGCTTAGTAGGTCTATTATGCCCATCGAATATATTTGATAATACTCTAACTAGATAAAATAGATCATCTAAATAGGATGATGTTCTTCTCAATCCTAAGATGAAATGGCGATCGATAAATCTAATCTCTTTAATTGAGTCTCTTATAGGACTTAGATACATCTCTAATTTCTCTTTGACATTTTTTACATTAGAGAAGGCTTCTGTTAAAGTTAATTTAAATGATTCCATCAATTCTTCAAATCCTATAAATAATTCATCGTTATTTAAAGTTATTTCAATAAGTCTTTTTTTAAATAAATTCCTAACCTCTAATGGATACGGTCCATAAGAATCTCTTATGGTCTTAATCAAATCATTTAATTCGTTCTCTTCTGTGCAATCTTGTATTTCTCTATACAAATTGACTCTATCGGTTGAAGAAGCATAATCAGTAGGAATATGTGCATCTAAAGTAAATGACAAGTTGAACTTTGTGGGCTTCTTTTGAGCTAACTTGATTCCCTTCTCGTTAGCTCGTTTTTGCTCTATCACTTCTTTTAATAATTTCGTATAAGTCTCATAACCTAATGAGTCTACAAATCCTGCTTGTTCTGAGCCCAAAATATTTCCACTACCTCTAATCGCCAAGTCTTGTTGAGCAATTTTATATCCAGATCCTAATTCAGTGAAATCTTTTAATGCTTTCAGTCTCTTTCTACCTTCATCACTGATTCTATCGTAGTCCCTATATAATAAATATGCATATGCCAATCTATTTGATCTTCCGACTCTTCCTTTGATTTGATAGAGCTGAGCCAATCCGAAATTTTGTGAGTCTTCTACAATAATAGTATTTACATTTGGAACATCCAAACCTGATTCGATAATTGAAGTTGAGACCAATATTTCTATTTTTTTGTCGTAGAAATCATTCATGACATCCGCAATTTGATTTGCATCCATCGAACCATGAGCTACACCGACTGTGATATTAGGAAACATCTTCTTTAGTTTTCCAGCAACGGAATAAATTGTATCTATTCTGTTATGAAGGAAATAAACTTGTCCGTCTCTTGCTAATTCTCTGGAAATGACTTCTTTGATTAATCCATCATTTTCTTGGCAAACATATGTTTTTACCGGCAATCTATTTTGAGGTGCATCTTCCAAAATAGACATAGGTCTTATAGTTAACAATGACATTTGCAATGTTCTAGGAATAGGAGTTGCTGACAATGATAGAACATCTAAATTTTTAGCAATTTCTTTAATTCTTTCCTTTTGTGCCACTCCAAATTTTTGCTCTTCGTCGACTACTAGAAGTCCTAATTCTTTAAACTTAACATCTTGAGATAGAAGTCTGTGTGTTCCGATGACCAAATCTATTTTTCCTGCACTTAAATCTTCTAGAGTTTGTTTCTCTTCTTTGGAGCTATTGAATCTATTCAATATTCCAATTCTTACACCAGTGTCTTTGAATCTTTGTTTTGCTACTTCAAAATGCTGTCTTGAAAGTACTGTTGTAGGACATAATAAAGCAGCCTGATATCCATTCATCACAGCTTTAAATATTGCTTTGAAAGCTAATTCTGTTTTTCCAAATCCAACATCTCCAGCTATCAGTCTATCCATAGGATGTGGCTTTTCCATATCTGCTGATATATCGTTCCAAGCTTTGTTTTGAGATAAAGTTAAAGGATAAGGAAAATCTTTTGCAAAATTTCCTTCTTCGACTGGGTCTGATTTATATGCAATTCCTTTTATTCTTTCTCTTTCGGAATAAATATTTAGAAGCTTGTCGGCTAAGAAGGTCATTCTTGATTTGATTTTAGCTTTTTTTCTAGCCCAAGTAGCTCCACCGATTGTATCTAATGATGGTCTATTTGCTTCTGAACCAGCATATTTTCTTATATTGTTAAAATTTTTAATTGGAACCATCAGAGTAGCTTGATCGGCATATTCGATAGTTATATAGTCCAATCCTTTATATTGCTGAATTCCTTCAAAGATTCCAATTCCGTTTTTCTCTTCAACTACATAATCGCCTTTGACTAAATCAGAATATTTTTTAATAGGTTTAAAGTCTTTATAACGAGTCAAGAATCTTGATTTTTTTAAAGCTACTCCAAAGATTTCAGCTGAAGATAAAAACTCGGCTTTATCTTTGATTCTAAATCCTTTGGTCAGGCTAGAAGAAAGGATAGTAACTCCGTTTTCTATACTTGAATCCATAGAATAAGGATAGGATGATTCATTTAAATAATTAATGTAAGTTGGAATGGTCTTATCATCCAAACAAGCATATGTTTTCAAGTTCAATCTTTTTGCATCTTCTAATAAAATGCCAGATTGATTTAAATTCGAATTTGTAACAGGTATTTCACAGATTCCATCATTGGATTCCAATGAATTTAATTCTATTTTCTTATAGTGTGCTTCTCTATTGGCTACACTAGGAAGTTCATATATACTTTCTAAAGGTAGAGATAATCCTTTTGTTTTGTTGTCAGCAAAATAAGATATTTCATCTTCCTTAAATGAATTTTGGCTTTGATAAAATAGCTTTGGTGAAACCATGAATATCTTATATTGTTTGAGATAATTGATGATAGTTCCCTTTTTGACATCGTAATATGGAAATAAAGATTCATCGGCATCTAATACTATTCCACTTTTGATAGTATTCTCTGATGATATTTCAATATCTTTGATCTTTTCATCAATTTCTAATTTTAGATTTGAATCCTTTATAGATTTCAAATCTTTAAGCATTAATTCTTTAGCTTTTATTGCAGTTTCTTTATTTACTGGTCTTTCACTCGCCGGTAAAATTGTGGCTTTTGTAAGTTGTGTTTCACTCTTTAATGTTAAAGGACTAAATAGTCGAATTGAATCAATTTTGTCATCATCTAATTCGATACGGATAGGTAGGTCGTAAGAAGGTGAAAAAACATCTAAAATGGTTCCTCTTACAGCATATTCAAAGCCGCTGCTTACCCAATTGACTCTGCTGTATTCTTCGTTAGATAGTTTGGACACTAATTCATCTCTATCTATCACTTCACCTACTTCTATATCAAATGCGACATCATCAAATAATTCAGGTGAATCTATCGGTGATAGCGAAGCTGCAGAGTTGAATAAAACTATTATGTTTTCGCTGTTTCTAATTCGATATAGTGTTCTAAGTCTTTCTCTAGCCATTTCTTTGGATGAAGAAGTGTTTCCTAATCTAAGAATCTCATCTTTAGGATAAATAGCTACTTTTTCACTAGGTAAAAAGTCTAATAAATAATCTGAGAAGAGTTGAACATCATATAAAGAAGGGAAGGCTAAAGCAATCTTTGAAGGATTATTGTTATAAGCTGTGACTATTTGTAGGGCTAGGCTTTGCAAATTTGAAGTCACAAAATCTTGTTCATCATCGATGGAATGAATTTGTGGACTGTCTTTTAAATATTTTGATATTAAATTTATTAGTTTATTTGGCATTGTTTTCCTTTGATTTTTTTGCAGACATTAAGCTCAAAGCACGTTGAAATCCGAATTTAATCATCAAATGAAGGAATTCAATAGCTTCATCTTCAGCTTTGTTGATCAATTCTCTATCTTCCTTAGATGGCTTTCCTAAAACATAATCGACAGTCTCTGCTTTTGTTTTAGGCTCTCCTGTTCCGATTCTAATTCTCTTGAATTCAGTAGTTCCTAAATTATCTATGATATTTTGTAATCCTTTTTGTCCGCCAGATGAGCCTTTGATTTTAATTCTGTATTCTCCTGGTTTGATGGCCATATCATCACAGATGACTATTAAATCTTCCACAGGAATTTTATAGTAACGCATTAATGGAACAATGCAAGTTCCAGATAAGTTCATATAAGTCAATGGCTCAACTATAAATACAGTTTCACCTTCAATGTTAGCTTTGACATATCTACCTTGGAAATCGACTTTGTCCAAAGATAATCCTAAGTCTTCAGCTAATCCTTCAACGACTTCAAATCCCATATTATGTCTTGTTCCAACATAATCAAGACCAAAATTTCCTAATCCTGCTATTATTTTCATAATTCAACCCTCAATGCTGAATAATTATATCAAAGGGAAATAAATATAGTTCATATTAGGGATTTCATAAAAGTTGATAATGCGTATACCTTTAATATATATTGATAAACTAGTCTTATAATTTAATAATGATTTAGGAGGAATTGAGATGGAAGAGAAAAAAGAATCTTTAATAAAGTCTTTTATGAATGGTCTTCTCGGTGGATTGTTCTCATTAACTCCTATGGGAAACTATGGAGTTTTATATACTTCTGGATTCTTAAATAACAGCCTTACCAGAAAGCCGAAGATAAGATGGATTTGGTGTGCTTTATTAGCTGTTTTAGGATTGATCATTGGAACTTTACCAAGATTGATAATGGGTGTTAATTATCTTGAAGATAAATTTCCATTGGCAACATTTTTATTGTTTGGAATTGCAAGCTTAGGTCTTATCATCGCTTCTTTGATAAAAGAGATTAAGAAGAAAGACAAAACAACATTAGAAAATATATTGTTTCCAACTTTACTCATTGTTGGAATGGCAATATCTTTTGTTATGACTTTCTTTTTGAATAAGAGTAGCAATCAACCTTTGATAGGAAATGAATATTTGTCTTGTTTGGTGTTTGGATTTGTTATGGGATTTGCAGTACTGATCCCAGGATTACCTATTCATTCAATATCTAACATTTTTGGTATGTCTTCGACATTAGAAACAATAATGATTAATATTCCTGATAAAGTTGAAATAACAAAATCTATTGGATTGATTGCAATTATGATTATTGGAATGCTGCTAAATTTAATAGTGTTTTACTATCCTTATAAAAAATTATTTAGTATTGTTAAGGATTATATTGGCGGATTATTTATAGGTTTGATGTTAGGATCGATTATAGGAAGTTATTTTGGACATGGTGAATTTATCGATTCGTCCATTCCACCTGAATATACACAAGAAGTTAAATCTATAACTTTATGTGGATTCATCTTTGCTGGAATACTATTGTGCTTGATTCTAGTATTTGCTTTTTCTAATCTAAAGCATAAAGATGATGATATAAACGACAACACTTCTTTGTATGAACAAGATGGTAATAAGAATAAAAAGAAGAAATTCATATTTAATAGAGGGAGAAATCTATGAGTGTTTATAGACTTTCTAAGGATAGAACATTAACAAATTTATCAAATTCTATCTTTAAATATTTCGGAATCTCAGGTCCGCATCCGGATTCTTTTCCTGATGTTGATGAAGTCCTTCTAAATGATAAAAATAGAGGAAAGAAACTTTGTGTTTTATTAATTGAAGGATGGAGTGAGTACGTTTATAAAAAAACAAAAAATAAATCGCCTTTTCTTCATTCAAAACAGGTTATTTCTTTAGAATCTGTTTATCCAACTTGTTCTTTTTGCAATAATGATGCTCTTCTTTATGGAACATATCCTTGCTATGAAGGAAGATTGGGAGAAGTTCAATATTTCTCTAAAGCAGACCAGTATGTAAATATGGTAGATAAAGTAATTCAAGGTACATCTACTAAATCTTTTCTTACTGAGCCTAATAAGTTCTATAAATCTAAATTAAATTTGTTGCAAAACATTTGTGTAATAAAAGAAAAAAGAGATGCTGCTGTTTATTTGGATAGCCGTAAATATATTAATGTACAAGGGAAAATCAGCAGTGGTTTATTCTTCTCAGCTATAGAAGAGAAAATACAATCAAGCGGTGTTTCTTTCATTTTAGCGAGATGGTCACAATTGCAAAATGATATTCTAGAGAATGGATATCGTTCTTCTAAAGCTAAAACTTCTATTCAAGTGCTGGATGAGTCTATAAAGACTTTGACTGAAAGAAATCCAGAGACTTTATTTATTGTGGTCGGTGATCATGGATCTGTTAAAACTTCTTGGATTGATATTAGAAAATATCCTGATTTTATAGATACTTTGGTCGAGCCTAGATTTTCTATCAGTCCTAGATTTGCTAGCTTTAGAGTTAAAGAGGGAAAGAAAGAAGAATTCGAAAAATGTTTTAGGACTCATTTTTCAAAATACTTTGAGCTTTATAATAAAGAACAAGTCTATAGAGAAAACATATTTGGATATGGTAGTAATCATGAATTATTCGATGAATTTATAGGCGATTATATTTTAATTTCTAAAGGGAAGAAATCTTTTACCGACGGATCATTTAAGACTCTTTATAAATATTATTATGGTGGAGTAACTAAGAAAGAAAAGAATATTGCGCTTTCTTTTTTTAACAACAAGTAGATTTATCAATTTATTCTATTATTAAATCCAACTGGTAGTATAATATTGAAAAGGGGAATTTAATTATGTCAGCTTTAAAGAAAATAATTGGGTCTATCTTATTATGCTTATTCTTATTTAACTTTGGCATTGATGCTGATTTGAATAAAGAGTCGAGCCGTTTGTTTGATAATTTTAAAAGAGCAAAAAATAAAACAGCTCTTGTTTCTAATGACAATAATAATGTTTTCGGTGTTGGTTATTCTATAGATGTTGTTAAATCTAAATATTTGGATGCTGAAGATGTTAAAGATGGTGCACCAATGTTGGATGAAGACTGGCTAAAGAATACTCTTGCTAATCAAAGTGTAAAGCCTCTTCTATATTCAGATTCTTTTTCTATGAGCGATAATTCATTTGAATCATTGTTGTCTTCTTTTGATGCAAAATTTTCTTTTTCAAGTAACATAGGTGGTACTTATGATGTATTTACAGCTAATTTAAGTGATGGTTTTAAAGTAAGTGCTAATATGACTTATAGAAATGCAGCATCGAAGTACTTCTATTGTTTAAACTATTTATATAAAAATTATGAGATTTCACTTCCTAAGTATTCATCTAATCTAACTGATATTAGAAATCATTTAACACCAGAATTTATAGAAGCTGTCACAAATGTGTTGAATGGAAAACTAAATTATTCAACTTTCTTTGATACATTTGGAACTCATTTGATAGCTAAAGGAATATTTGGCGGGAAGGTTGAAGCTTATTATTCACTTATATCTAATGATTGCTACTTAGGTGGGGATGTTAAAGCTGAACTGGATAGCAGTATTAAAGCCGGAATTGAAGGATGCGTTGAAGCTGGAAGCAATTTTAGTTATTCTTTTAAAAACGCTACAGGTATAAATGCTACTCATGTAAAAGAACAATTTCGTGTTAATGCAACAGGAGGAGAAGCCTTTTCAGCTACTGGAATTAATAATTTCTCTACTGCGTTTCAAAGTTGGACAAAGTCATTGAGTGATAAAAGCGGGCTTATTGGTTCTAGTCAAGACGGATTGATTCCTGTATGGAATTTGCTTCCTTCTAATTTAAGTACCTCATCTAACATTGAAAAATTAAAATCATATTTCAGGTCTTATGCTAGTCGTTATTATAGCGACGTTAATTACAATTATTATACTTCATCTGAGTTATTTGTGCCTGAACATCGAGATGATCTTGAATATTTTGATTCTCTTAATTGTGAAGGTACAGTTTATACAAGAGAAGGGCTTCAATCTGATCCTTTAGTTTGGTTTGATTTGGATAATGGCAAAGGTGACTATACTTGTAGATTTATTCGTGCATTTGGATATAAGAGAGCCTATATTTCTTTATACATGGATATAAAAGAAATAAATGATGGTTATCAGTATATTCATCTTTATAATGGTCCTAAAGATTCATATAGATGTTTAGGAGAAAAAAGATATGAACATGTTCCAGGAAAGTTGGACACTGAATATAGTCAGGCGGTTATAGGCTTTGATATTAAATTATCTGATTTGAATAAAATTGACGATAAATATGAGAATAAATTATTCTTTTATTTTAGTGAATCGGGATATGGTAACAATGATTGGAAATATAAACACCCAAGAGTTCTAGTTACTTATTATAAGGATTAAAGAATATGCTAACTGTATCGAATATAAAAAAGACTTTTTATTCAAAAGAAGAGAGACAAGATGTTTTAAAGAATGTATCTTTTAGTTTGTCTGATAAAGGAATGTATTTTATTGTTGGAAAGAGTGGAAGTGGTAAATCCACTCTTTTGAATTTAATAGGTGGATTAGATACACCGGATAGTGGATCTATTGAATTTAATGGTTTGCAATTAGAAAAATTATCACCGAAAGAATTGAGTTCCTATAGAGCTAGAAGCATTGGATTTGTTTTTCAAGAGTCGAATTTGTTTGATGATTTATCAGTAGAAGACAATTTAACTATACCAGTGGATAGAAAAATAAGCAAAGCGGAAATTGAATCAACCTTAAAAAAATTTGATTTATTCGGCTTAGAAAAACAAAAAGTAAATACACTATCTGGTGGAGAAAAGCAGAGAGTCGCAATAATGAGAGCTGTTTTGAAAAATCCGGAAATGATTTTATGCGATGAACCTACTGGATCTCTCGACGAAGAAAACTCTAAAAACATATTTACAATTTTAAAAAAATTAAGTAAGGAAAAACTTGTTATCGTAGTTTCACATGATAGGAAATCTGCTGAGGATTTTGGCGATGGCATAATTGAAATAAAAGATGGGGTTATCAACTTGAATAATGAATTAAAAGATACATCCGACAACAAAGAAAATAATAAAAAGCAACTTAAGATATCGTTTAGAAAACAATTGAAAATAGCCTTCTCTTTAATGAAAAAGAGACCATTAAGATTAGTTTTAATGTTTTTGATATGCATCATTTCATTTTCCATGATTGGAGTTTCTGTTAGTGTGACGGGATTATCTCCAGCTGAAACTATTGTCAAAGAAATGTATAAGGATAACAATAGGCTTCTTTTCTTATATGATTTCAATCATGTTTATGAAGAAAAAAGTACAGCAATTAAGAATGAAGATATAGTTAGTCTTAAAGAAAAAGGAGTGCCTGTCGGAGATGATCCGCTTGTTTTCTATAACAATTTTTATAACTCTTTATCTCCATCTAGTGAATGCGACTATATAGCTCATGGACTTGAAATCAATGAAGATAGACTCGCTAACTTAGGGCTTACTTTATTAGCTGGATCTTTGCCTAAAGAAGGAAATGAAGTTGTCATTACTGATTATTTCTTTGATCAATTTAAGAAATATGGAGTTTATACATACGATAATATGAATGATGATAACTTTTCTAAAAAAGTAACTACTATCGACAGTTATGATGATATCATTGGCAAGAACATCACTTTTCGAGGCAGGTTAAAAGTTACCGGTGTAATAGGAACAAACTATGATAAGAATGTTTATGAAGCTAAGTTAGATGATAAGCAATCAGGTAGAAGAACAACTCAATACAAAATAGAGAAATTCTTATTTTTGTCTAAAGAATATCAAAACTATATACAACAATATAATAGTAATTCTGAGAATTTGGATCTTAGGAGCGGAATAATAATCAAATTGACTGGTGACTTCAATAGAGATGTTAGCATTATACAAAGCATTGATGACCAGTATATTGATTTTCTTAATTTTGCAAATACGGAAAAAAGATATTTCTGCTCTTTTTCTAATGAACAAGTAGAAGGGGTCTATTATTTCAATAGGTCTTTTCAACCCAATTTTAAATTGATATTAATTCCGATATCAATATTATTAATTCTATTAGCTGTTGTGATGATATCAATTTATTTAAGTGGTCTTTTAAGCGAGAAGCAAAAGATGGTTGGATTGCTTCAATCTTTAGGAGTAAATAAAAAAACAATAATTTCTATATTCTCTATTATTGCAATAATCGTCTCAGTTATTTCTATCGCAATATCGTTTTTAGTTCAATATTTTAGTCTCTTAGGAATAAATTCTTATTTGATTAGCAATTTCTATTTGAATAGTAATGCATATGGATTCTATTGGTACACTATCTTCATTTTAATTGGAATTTCTATTGCAAGTATATTGATAGGAATAGTTGTTCCGACAATTAAACTTTATAAGAAGAAATCTGTAGATTTAATAAGGGAATAGGCATAACATTTATGTTAGAAATCCAAAATCTAAAAAAGAGTTTTAAAGGCAAAGGTGGAAAGACTAAAGTTGTTCTTAATGATATCTCTTTTAGTTTGCCTGATAAAGGGATGTATTTTATTGTTGGAAAGAGTGGAAGTGGTAAATCCACTCTTTTGAATTTAATAGGCGGATTAGATACACCTGATAATGGAGAAATAATCCTCGATGGTAGATGCATAAATAAACTTGATTCTAATGAATTGTTGTCTTATAGATCTAGTACTATAGGTTTTGTATTTCAAGAATATAATTTAATCAATGATATTTCGGTGGAATCAAATATAAGATTGGCAACTGATAGAACAATTGATGATGGAGAAATTCAATCCTTGCTTGATAAATATGATCTGTCAGAATTTAAGAACAAAAGAGTTAATCTTTTGTCTGGTGGAGAAAAGCAAAGAGTATCATTAATAAGAGCATTAATAAAAAATCCTAGATTAATTCTTTGCGATGAACCTACAGGTGCTTTGGATAGTGAGAATTCAAAAAAAGTATTTGAATATTTAAAAGAAGCTAGTAAGGATAGGCTAGTACTAGTTGTCAGCCACGATAGAGAATCGGCTGATAAATATGGCGATGGATTAATAGAAATTATCGATGGTGAGATAAAAAAAAATTCTTTAAATACTTCTATAGAGGTTAATACTGAATTACAAAATATAAATATAAATATAAATATAACTAAAAGAATAAAGCTATCATTCAACAAAAGAAAAGATTTAATCGCTTCTTTATTTAGAAATAGAAAACTTAGATTCATTGCTATTATTTTTGTATTCTTATGTTCTTTTTCTCTTCTTGGAATTACTAATTCAATTACTTCATATAATGAAGATGAAGCTACTTTAAAATCAATGTATTATAAAGGAAGCAATTCTTTAGTTTTTAAGAAAAATTTATATAATAGTAATAATTCATACAATAAATTATTTGAATTTAACGATGATGATATCAGCAGCGTTAAAAGCAAAGTGGACACTATTATTCCAGTCAGTTCTTTCTTGTCTGGCAAGGCAATCAATAATGGGAAAGGAACTTTTCCAATCAATAGCAAAGATGATCAAGATTCATATTTGGAATGTTATGTTGGCGGGTCTGTGGAAATTGATGATGATTTCTTAAATAAAACAAAACTTACTTTATCTTATGGGTCTTTGCCTAGTAATGATGATGAAATCGTCATAAGTGATTTCTTCGCTGATATGTATAGAAGATTTGGCTTAATTGAAGAAGACAAATCTAGTACTAAAATCGATTCATTAGATCAGCTTTTAGGTAAAAAAGTTAGATTTAATAAAATGAATAGTATTTATTCTTCTTTACCACAATCATATAAGATTGTGGGAATCCTAGATACATATTATGATTCTGATTTCTTTGATGATGCTTTTAAAAATAGTTCTGATGATGAATATTGGAATAAAAGATCATTACTTCAAGAAGAGGCTAAATATTCTCTATATAACTTAGCTTATTTTAATGATGGATTTTTTAGTAAATATAAAATCAACGAAATACTTAATGATTATTTTATGCCTTTTGAAAGTGGAACAAGCCTTTATATAAACTGTAATTCATCATTGGAGACAATAACTACTAGAGTAGTTGTGATTGCTCCTGTCTCTAAATTAGATTCCTCTTTATATACACTAAAAGATGATCTTGATGATAAAGAGAATATTGTCGTTTTAGAAAAAGATTTCTTTGAATCTTTAAGTAAAAATACATATTTTGAAAGTGACTTTAATTCTTTTGATTTATATAGTGAAAGTTTAGATTTTAAAAGTAAATTCAATATAGGTGGATATACGACAGATGATTATGGAAAAGGTAAAGGCTATATTTATGTAAGTGATTCTTTATATTTTAAGATTATTGAAAAAGCAAAGCCTTATATAACACCCTATTCAGAGATAATTTATCCATTTACAGGTAATCTAGGCAAAGATTTATCGGCTTTAAATGATATTAAAACTAATGTCACGGATGTTTCAATTAAATTTGATCGTTTTGATTTCACTAAATGGAAAGGTAGTTCGGTGACGTCAAATAGATTCTATTATGAATCAAGAAAAAAATCTGCATGGTTGATGGATATCATTAAAATCGTTGAATATGTTTCATGGGGATTTGTTGCGATATGTTCATTGTTCTTACTTCTTTCTATTATTGATTTAATTCAAAAATCAATTAAAAAGATAGGTGTGTTATGGTCTTTAGGATATTCAATCTTGGATATTAGTTCTTTGTTTTTGATTGTTGAATCTATCTTGTTAGGAATTGCGTTTTTGTTTAGCTTAGTTATTTGTTACTTAGGTATATGGCTAGTTAATAGTCTATTATTAACTAATGCGTTGTACATAAATAATTTATTCAATTTTGGAATCGTTCAAATAGGATATATTTTATTAGTATTAGTTGTTTGTGTGTCGATTGGATTTGGACTTTCCATCTTAAGAATTAAGCATACTAAAGTAGTAGATGTAATTTCCGATAGAAAGTAAGGAAATAAAAAAGAGCACCATTGAGGTGCTCTATTTATTTTCTAATGGCGGGACAAGCGTTTTTCCAGCTGAACCTCGGATTTGCTCTTGTCTATCGCCTGTATTTCGCCTTTTATTCCGAATATGTCGGTGTAGATGTTCATCCTTCCGTCTTTATATAGGTCGATCCTCGTTATGAACTTGGTGAAGAGGGCCTTCTTCTCCATGTCGGTCTTGAAGGGCTTGTCGGCGAGTATCTCGAGGCTGGCCTCTATCTCGGCCCTGGAGAACTTCCTGTGCTGTATCTGAAGCTCCGTCAGCGTCGACTGGAACTTCTTCTCGTCCGACTCGAGCTCGAGGAGCGTCGACTTCGTGGTGTCAGTGACGACTCCCATCATGATGGCGCTCATGAGGTTTGTCTTCTTCATCCCGATCTCGCTTAGCTTGTCTCTTATATTCCTCACCTTGGGCGATTCCTGGGCCTGCTGGTCGTAGATGGCCTTAGCCAACGGCTTCACGAATCCCGGATCTTTTAAGGCGGAGACGATTGTGAAGGCTATGCAGTCCTCGAGCTCCCTCAGCCTCCTGAGCGCGGGCTCGTACCTCCTGTCTATCTCGTCCGAGCGCCTCTTCCTCCATTCGGAAGTCTTGCCCTCCATCTTCCTGAGGATTCGCTCCCTGATCTGATAGAGGCCTTCATGGTCCGTGCCGTCGATTAGGTTCCGGACGAACAGCCTGAATAGGCTCTGTGGAGCATTAAAGTGCAACCCCGAGGAGCTTTTGGACGAGGATGCCCTCAGGATCAAAACACTGAACTCGGAAGGAAAGAGCGACCTCTCATTCACTGAGGTGATCAACGGCATCCTCAACAGATACACGACTAAGTATTTCCACGCGAAAGATGATACCCATCCCTGCGAGGAGTTCCTGGATGACCGTGACCTCAAAATGTTCAACGTGGTACGCCATCTAACTCTCCTTACAGATGACCAGCTTGTGGTTTTAGCCAATATTGCTAGGGGCTATGTCATCGAAAACCATGTTAAAGAAGAGAAAGGTGCCGACCATAAAGTGCTTGGAATAGGAAAATAGCGAAAGAATTTGTTCCTCGCTTCATGCTCTTTTTTCTAATTTAGAGTAGGCATTACATTATTTGGTCTCAAAGCGCTATTTATCAGGCATTGCTATGAATCAACAAATCTAAATGATTGAAGGACTTTACTGTTCTTTAAAGCCTTTAATAAATTTGACAACTAAACCGCTTTTATGTTATTTTATTATCAGGATTTAAGTGAGGGAATACATTATGGGTAAAAAAATATCACTGATAGCCATGCTGACGGGAGTGGCTTGTTTGACTGGTTGTTCGGCCTCGAACAACGGCCCTAGCTCCGTCGTAGATCAGACGCCTGCCAGGATTGCTCACATCCAATTCGATGGAAAATATGTGCAAACATACACAAACACGTGCCCAATCGCCTTCGATTCTTGGAAAATGGATGAGCAGTTCTTGACTGTGGAAGGAAGATTCCTTGCAAAAGGAATCAAGGACGAGGCTATCAATTTAGATTTGCTGCAGGAAGAACTTAACAAAGAATCACTCCCCTATGTCATGTCGGAATACGACATTCAGTCTGCACATGACAAGCCTATATATTCAAATAATGAGAACACATCATGGGAATTGCTTGAAGTAGGGGAAGAAAATTGTGTCTCCTTCCAATTCAGTATCGATATTTCTCCGATAACTTCTCAAGAAAGAAAAATTGGAGAATTAATTTTGAGAGGCGATTTCTATGTAAATCATTCTTTCACTATAGAGGAGGATAAACTAAATGATTAGCTTATTATGCTTGGCCGCTGCCACGTTAGTTGGTAACTCACCGGCGATTTCACCTATTCCACATCCGGAAGACTCGATCGTCAAATTTGTCTCTAACAATTTTTCAACATTCGTAAGCAAATACAACGAGACGCATGAGGATGATCTTGTTGCCACTAAACTGATTAGAACCAGAGAGATCACCTTGTCAGATGATGTAAAGGGATATTACTTTGATTTCGACCAGGGATACATGGTCGCCACCTCGGACTATGATATCCGCTCGATTAGCAATTTTGATTTGTCTTTCGAGAGCGACCTATTTTCAACGGACAGCGTCTATTTCAGCGGAACGGCATTCTATGATTCGAACGGAGTTGAATATCGCACTTCCGACGACGAAATTCTAACCACAAAGTTAGGAACTCCCGCCACCACAAAATCCTCACCGGCAACAAACCAGAATGATGGAAAAATCACAAGCGATGATATCGGTAGCTATATTTCATCCAATTATTCCGGATACACCATTGTCGATGAAAAATATATTCCCTACTATGATTACATCGGTCAATTTGACACTAGTGTATATGTAAAGAAGAATCCCGATGGTGGACATTCTTCTGAGGGTAACTGCGTCCTGAATGCAACCTATAGCATGCTTCATAACATGGGCAAGCGGTATAGGAACAGGGAATTCTACTTTTCCGATTATTACGTGGATTATTCCGGAGATAGACTGATTCACGATGCTCATTATTCATCTAGAAATAACGCAAATGGCTGGATGCCAAACACTTTCAGAATTGAGGGCACGCCAAACAATAATAAAGTAGCTATCGAGTGCATGTCTGACTTATATCTACGCCTCAGAGAAAGAGCCATCAGTTCTTATGGCTACAATGAAGAAGGCATGTATCTTGCTGATGTCAAAAACATGGCCATGGATGTCGATGGATGGTACGGATATGACACGACATTTAGAGACACCAAGAACTTCGACATAGTCAAGGAAATGGTGGATGACAACATTCCTTTGGTAGTAGGAACGACTGGTTCTATCACCTATGACAACCATGCGATGTCGGTGAATGGATACATCAAAATGCAGAAGACCTCCGGATGGTGGATTTTCACATCGACGGACACCAAATGGATCTTGGCGGTCGATGACGGGCACCAGGACAGTCATTCATGGGGCGGAGAAAAGCAGAGACGGTTCTATGACCCAAATAAAAAAGGCGGAGCCGACTTCGTCTACGCCGACAGAAATACAATCGAGTTTTCTTTCTGCTAGATTCCAGACATGCCCACCATCGAATTCTCAGCCCTCGGTCTCAGACTCTATCTGAACACCCTGAACGGAAACGTATCGGATGACTTGAAGGAAATCGAGTCCGAAGATTTTGTGATCACGCCGGATGCCCAAAAAGCCTTCAGACCTACCGCCTATTCGTTTTGCCTGAACATATCCGATTTCTGCAATCTGCGCTGTTCCTACTGTTTTAACGAGAGCAAGAAGAACAGACTGATGACAGCCGAGGATGCCATAAAGGCCTGTGACACGTTCTTCAGTCTGTTTCCTGATGGAGAAAAATATTTCATAGATATGTCAGGAAAAGGGGAGCCTCTCCTCAACCGCGAGGTGATAAGTTCCATTGCTCTCTATTGTAAAAAGAAGAGCGATGAATTACGTTGTGAGGTTCTTCCTATGCTCGTCTGCAACGGCACACTTCTCACACAGGAGAATGTAAGATTCCTTCAAGAATCCGGAGTCCTTTTCGGTGTCAGTCTGGATGGTCCAAAAAGCATCCATGACCTGTACAGGAAGGATTCTTCTGGAAAAGGGACATTCGACAGAATCATCGAAAATGTCCTTGCCATCGAACACAGAGAATATGTGGGATGTGCCGCGACGCTTACGAATGCCGTTTTTCCGCTGACGGAAACGGTCGCATACTTGTCCACTATATTCTCGACCCTTTCGTTCAGACTATGCAGAAGCCCGCTGTATGGAATCTCCGCAAAATCGGTCGAACTATGGAAGGAGGAATATACACGGCTTGCCGAAAGACTCAAAAAAGATATCGATGCATCGGATGAAAGAATCTTTCTGTGCCTAATGAACGGTGATGACCTATTCGGAAGATATCTCTGCCGTATGTTCGGAAACTCCAGGACCCTGAACAGATGCGACGGCCTGATAACCCGTTTCACCTATGACATGGATGGAAAGATTTACGGATGCCCTGCCTCGTCCGGCATCGGTTCTTTTGAGGTGTCAGCAGATACGATACATGACAAGCAGAAAGAGGAACTTACCAGACAGGTCAACGAGTGCTGGGGATGCCCGTATAAGTTCTACTGCGGTGGGGAGTGCAAACTGGAGACTTCATTCTACGGCCATGTGAACCGGAACAACTGCGAACTCAAGACACACCTTATCAGACTTGCAGCCTGTCTAAAGATATATTGCCTGAGAAGCAACCGGGAACTCTTCGTAAGACTGAACAGTTTCTGTAAGGAGAAGAAGGCCCGCTACAGGCTGGACCCCGAGCTCAGGAAGTTCTGTGAGGACCACAAGGATCTGCCGTTCAGCAAGGCCAAAATCGAATTCGACAGACTAACGAGAAGGTACTGATTCAAATAGAAAAAAGTATTAAAAAATCTAACTATGTACCCAAGTGAGGGATAGGAAAGTCTTCTTATCGCTGGTGTTAAATCACAAATCATTAGCCGCCTTGGGTTCGTGTTTCTTCCTTGTTCCGCACATCCTGTCGAACAGGTATTCAACCGTCTTATCCAAGCCGTTTCTTCTCACGTGGCACCACCTATACATGTAGAAGTTCGCATACGATTCTATGCGGTCGTAGGCGATGCCCTTGTGGGTGATAAATGCGTATCTGATATATGCGCAGCAGTTGCTGAGAAGTTTCATTTTCTCGTCGTACTCTCTGTTTTCCTGGATGAATTTCAGCCTTGTATCCTCAAGTTCCAAGTCTCTGAATACCCTGTCATACGATAGGCATCCGTCGTGAAAAAGATGGCTTCCCTGCTGAATTTATCCCTGAGAACGTCCTCTATCATGGCGGTGGTAGGAGTTCCTTGACTCGAGTGGTAAGCGTGGCAAAAACCCCTGCCGTGATTATCTATGGCGATCTCTATATAGAGGTTGTGATCGAGTCTTCCCCTGTATGTTAGAGCCTTTCCCTTAAAGCTGCCTGCATCCCTCCCCGGAGAGAAGCACATCTGATCCACCCATACCCTTCCCCACAGCACGTTCTCGTCAGCCCATTCGTCGGCTGCATCCAGGCATCGGCATTCCCAGAATTTCACAGTCTTTGCGCTGACACCGACAACCCTCGAGATGACCCACATTGGGCAGTTCATGACAATCAGCGAGATGATGTTCGTTATCCGGGAGACGGTGAGCTTGCTTGCTGAGAGTGCGGTGTTTGAGCAGGCACTGGACTTTGCTCCACACCTCGGGCAGACGTAGGACTGGATCCCATCCTTGCACCTTCTGCCATCTTTATTCAGCTTCTCCCCACAGACTAATCATCTGGTATCCCTCTTGTATTTGAGGGCAATATCAGCTTTTACGAACCTGAATTTCTCCTTTTCTCTCCTGTTTATTCAGCATTTACCCTCGCAAGGAGAACTCTGAGGTCTCCGTCGCTGAATGACTCCAGATCAAAATCTTCTGACATAAAAAAATCCCTCCTATGAGGGATTCTTGGCACATTTCTCAGGTTTCATCCTGAGCTGGCCTATAACTTCGAATCTTGTCTGGTATGCATACAGGGTTCGGATGGTGAACTAATGGCGGAGCAATAGAGATTCGAACTCTAGCAGGGATTGCTCCCTCTACGTCCTTAGCAGGGACGCCCCTTGAGCCAGCTTGGGTATTGCTCCAATGCTTTTAAAGCTTATCAATTATGAACCATTATGAAATCTATTTCAAGTAAAAAATAAACATATGGTAAAAAACCACATACAAGATAAATAAATTTATTGAATAGAAAGGAGTGTATATCTTTATCCAATAATAATAATTTATAGTATGCTTCATAATTTAAGGAAGACATTATTAATTAAAGGGATAGAGATTATTCCATGCAGAAATATCTTTGAGATGCTAAATAAATTCATGAAGGAGTTGATGGTGTTTTTGTCGAGTTGATTTTTAAGTCTTTTAAAAACTTTGAATATAAAGAAACGAATTTACTTTTCAACTATCAATAGAAACAAATCTTTAAAAATAATGCTTGACATTTAATTTTAAGATGATAAAATGACTACCCTGCTTTGAAGACGACACACTGACTGAGTTAGTGATAACCGAAACTTCCAATATTCCAGGCAAAACTTATTAGAAGTTTTTAGCACCTTCAAAGCAGGATAGAGTTAAATACTAGACAATACTAGAAGAGGAGGTAAGGTATGAGAAGATTCATTAAGTTTATTGAAAGACTCGTCTCTTTGGATTTTGCAAACATTGCTTCAACATTTGCAAATCTTCCAAACAGATTGATGTAACAAGTTCTAGTCGATAAGATCTAAAAAAGATAGTAGATACAGTATCTATTGTAATATTCAGAATTCGATTGACTATTAAAAACTGCTCCCTATGTATGTAGGAGCAGCTTTTTAATTTTTTCTTAGCCGTTTAGTCCGAAATAGATATAGTTAGAATAATCATACTGACCTTGTTCGCCAAATCTTATTCTTATCTTTCATTTCACTAAGTCACTAAATGTTTAATCTTTTAGTTTAGTTTGGACAACAAAATTTTAATTTTAAATTTAGAAAAATAAAAAAAGCCAAACGAATTGGCTTTTTTCTCGTGTTTTAATGTTGGTACGATAAGAGTCTTATCTCTTCATTTGTGGCTTTGTCTGACTTTAATGTTATCTCCGCCATCTCATGACCAAACTCAACTGCCTCTTTTAAGGAGCATCCTTCAGTAAATTTATCAATGACTCCGGCAAATAAGGAATCTCCACTGCCGGTAGTGTTCTTTATGTTCTTTGCCGGTTCTACTTCAACTCTTTCAATCACTTTATTGTTCTCACCAATATAAATATCTTGAGGTCCATGGGTGATTACCACATTCTTTATTCCTTTTTTGAATAAAGATTTGATCAATTCTTCTCCTTCTAGATTTCCATCAGACAACGATTGTCCTTCATGGAAGTTCCCTTTTAGTAAAGTTATTTGATTGAGATATGGTTTAAGTCTTTGTGCTTTGGCAGGAGAAATGCATTCGCATAAAATCTTTTTATGCTTAAAAGTCTTGAATATATAGTCTATTGTTTCTTGAATTAGATTTGTGTCTATAGCTATATATTCATATCCTTCTATTATCGGCTTTAAAGATTCTAGGTATTCAGGACTTAAATCGGAGATGATTCTGTTATCGCATAAGGCTAAAGCCATATCGTGATTTGAATCGTTTATAGCTATATACGTAGAAGTTGGCAAGTTAGATTTAGGGCAATAGACATTCATTCCTAAATTTGCTAAACCTTTCTTCATCTTGATTCCTAAATCATCTTCACCTATAGCTGTTATAAAAGGGCAGTAATTTCCTAAGAAAGCTAAGTTCTCAGCAACATTTCTCATGACTCCACCGAATGAAACAGCTAAAGTTCCTATGTTTGAAACACCAGGAATAAGTTTATCTCTAGAATCTCCGATATAATCGATATTTGATCCACCGATCAATATGAGTTTCTTGTTAGACATGAGAAATTACTTAAGCTTTGAATATTCAGCTGCTATTTGAGCACCGAGCTTAGCGTTGTTCAAAACTAAATGAATGTTGGCTTCCAAAGATTCACCACCAGTCAATTCGACAATTCTCTTGAGCAAGAAAGGAGTCTCATCCTTTCCATGGATTCCTAAGGCTTCCATTTCTTGTTGAGCCTTATCTATAGCTTTGTCTATAATCTTTTCATCCATAGAATACTCTTCTGGAATAGGATTGCAAATCAAAGTTCCACCATCTAGTTTGTATTCTCTCTTAGCCTTTACTATTTTTGCTATTTCCAAAGGTGATTGAGCATTGTAATCAGGCTTGTATGTGCTAGTTCTTGTATAGAAGCGAGGCAATGTTTCACTTTGATAAGAGATTACAGGAACACCTTTTGTTTCCAAATATTCCAAAGTTAAGGGCAAGTCCAATATGGCTTTAGGTCCTGCACAAATGACTGTGACATTTGTCTTTCCTAATTCATCTAAGTCAGCACTTATATCAAAAGTCTTTGTTGCACCTCTTTGACATCCACCTATTCCACCTGTGACAAAAAAATTGATTCCAGCCAAATTTGCAAAAATCATAGTAGCAGAAACGGTGGTTGCACCCCATAATTTCATAGCGGTGACGATAGGAATATCTCTTCTAGAGACTTTGATAATTCCTTTCTTCTTTCCAAATTCTTCGATTTCATCAGGTGTCATACCGATGATGGGTTCACCTTCAATGATTCCTATAGTGGCGGGAACTGCACCATTATCTCTTACAGTTTTTTCTACAGCCAAAGCACATTCGACATTTCTTGGATATGGCATTCCATGAGAAATGATAGTAGATTCTAAAGCGACAACAGGTTTTCCTTCTTGGATAGCCTTCAAAACCTCAGGGTTGATTTTCATTTTAAAGCCTTTCTTTTTTCCAAAGAAGAATTATAGATAAAAGGAAGTATTTATTCTATATAAGAATAGATTTTGAAAGTCTTTTCTAAAAATACAAACTAATTATTATTCTTCTTAACCAAACAATCAGCACATGTACAGTAAAGAACAGTTCTTTTGTAGTCGAGTTCACAACCGTGTTCTTGTTGAACATGATCATAGAATGTTTCTAGTTGTGTGCATTTTAAAGGAATTATCTTTCCACACTCCAAACAGACCATTCTTCCGTTTGAATATCCAACTTCATCTAAAACGATATAACGAAACAAGGATTTCTTTCCGTCAGATGATGATATTCTTGCTACTTTTCCTTCTTCTGCTAATTTATCTAAGAATCTATATACCGTGGGGTATGAGATATGAATGTCTAGTTTTTCTAAATCACTTATCAAATCACTGACTGATTGGAATTCGTTCTTCTTACTTTTGAGGACTTCTAATAATAATCTTTTTTGCTTTGTAGTATATGAAGCCATAATAGTCCTCCTTTCTTTTCTCTTATTATACGAAAATTTATATCAAGCGTTAAACATTATAATAAATGAAAGACAAAAATGAATGGAAAATTAGTCTTTTATAAGCGTTATACAAGTTGCAAAAAACATAGATAACCACTATATTTTTCTTGCATTTATTTTTAATAATTGCTATTCTAACAATAGAGGTGAAAAGAAAATGGTCACAAAAGATTTAATCGATGATGTAGCTTCAAAAGCTCGTCTTTCTAAAAAAGAAGCTGAAGCAGCTATTAATGCTGTATTTGCCGGTATTACTGACGGACTTATCAACGATCCTGAACATAAGGTTCTTGTCTCTGGATTTGGAATTTTTGAAGTAAAAGAGACCAAAGCCAGAAAAGGCGTTAATCCTGCAACTCAAGAAGCGATTGAGATTCCCTCATCTAAGAGAGTTTCTTTCCGTGTCTCTAAGACACTCAAAGAAGCAGTTAAGTAATTTAAGTAAAATAAAAAAGAGCCATTTGGCTCTTTTTTAGTCTTGTTTTTATTTGTTTTCTAATTTCATTTGCTGCTCGTCATGTTTCTTTTGATACATATAAAGAGCAAATGAGATAGCAAATCCAACAATCAATAAGCCGATTCCTAAGGATAAATCAATAGGCATAGAGACAGCGTTTGGATAATTTGTACTTTTGTCTACTACACCAGCCCAAATCTGATAAACCTCATATACATCGCTGTTGAAGAAGATCGATACGATTGCTCCAGCAGACAAACCTACAATAGTGAAGAAAGTTGTTTTTCTAGATTTTTCAAATAATTTATTTAAAAATTTTGAAGTTAAGAATAACCCAACTAAGAATCCAACAATCAATGCTGCATATATTCCAAAGATTTTAGGATTTTGTTTCCAATACTCTAGATGGAATGAACCCATCAAAGCATTAAAGTATCCTATCATCATCAAGAAAGCTGAGGCTGATAGTCCAGGAACTACTTGAGTTATAGCAACGACAAATCCTACGACTAAGAATACTATATATTCCCACCATTCTATTGTAGCAAAGGCGGTTCCATCATTTCCGTTTCCAGTCAATAGTGTCACACAGACTGATAACACGATAGGAATTAGGAATCCAATTATCAACAATGAGATTTTAAGAGGTGTTTTCTTCTCACCTTTTATTTCGTCGTTGACAGCAGGGAAAGCACCTATCATCAAACCGGCAAACAAGCAAATGATAGCAAAAGGAATGTAATTCAATGCTGTTTGTACTCCAAAAAATCCACCGATGAATCCTATGATTGCTCCTATGATAATAGGAAGCAAATACAAGAAGCAATTCTTAAATTTTTTGAATAGATTCGATACAGCATTCAACAACTTGTCGTAAATTTTAAAGATAATTGTTATTGTGGCGCCGGATATTCCAGGAACAATAACAGCTAATCCAACAAAGAATCCAACCAAACAGTTTTTTAACCATTCCTTGGTATTTTTGGGAGGGGCAATCTGAGTTTCAACTTCAGATGTCTGATCTTCTGGCTTTTTTTTATTTTCCATACAATTCATTGACCTCTTTTTTGAACAACAAAGTAGTTTATATAATTCTTATAAAGACTTTTCAACTATAATTAACTATATTCATTCATAACCAAGGAGGCATTTATGGAACTAAATTTTAAAGATTTGAACTGGAGATCCATATTTTTGAAGAGATATAAAGGACTTGGACTCACAGAAAGTGATGCCATGGTTATTTTGATGGCTGATGAGGTGATGCAGATGGATGGGGAAATACCAGTTACGGCTGACGCATTATCACAGTATATGTCTTTATCCAAAGATACTATTGATGATTGTTTATTGAGATTGATGGACAAGAAGTATGTTGCATATAGCCCTAAAGGAGATTTAACTTTACAGCCTCTTTTTAGTAAATTGTTCGATGATTTCAAAAAAGATATAGTCTTATCTTCTGACTCTCGTTCTCAAAAGAAAATTGATGATGCTTATGCCTTCTTCCAAAAAGAGATGGGAAGACCATTGACACCATTGGAAGTCGATAAGATAAATGGATGGTTAGGTGAAGGTGCTACTGTATCTATGATGCAGGAAGCATATGCAAATATTCAATCTAAGCAAAAAAGAGTTACTTTTCCTAGATTAGAAAAAGAAATTTTGCGTTTAGAAAAAGAAAAAGATATTAACAAAGAAGGTTATACTGCAAGGGATGATGCACATAGATCTAATGAGTTACCTAAGATTATCTCTCACGATTGGTTGAACGATGACTAGACAAGAAAAAGCAGATCAGGTAAAGAATTTCTTAGATGATAGATTTGGTCTTGTCGATTGTTTTTTAAAGCATAAGACAGATCAGGAGTTTTTGATTGCAGTTATTCTTTCTGCTCAGTCTAACGACAAGTCAGTTAATAAAGTGACTCCGATATTATTTGATAAGTATAAAGACTTAGCTGCTTTATCTAAAGCCAACGTCGATGATGTCATCAGTATTATCAAACCAGTAGGATTAGCAAAAACCAAAGCTAGTCACATAATTGAAGTATCTAAAATTATTGTCGATAAATATGATGGTCAAATTCCAAAAGATAGAGAAGTTTTGATGACACTTCCCGGTGTTGGATTTAAAACATCGGGAGTGGTCTTAGGCGAGTTATATAATTTTCCTTATCTACCAGTGGATACACATGTAGAAAGAGTATCTAAGTTTTTAAGCCTTGTCGATAAAGATTTAAGACCAGAACAAATAGAATTAAAGTTAGAAAAGTTATTTAAAAATAGCTGTCTAATCAATACTCATAGACAGTTGATAATGTTAGGTAGAACGATATTGACAGCTAAGAATCCAAAATTAGATGAACTACCTTTCTCTTGGATTAAGAAGAGTTAGAGTTTTGGATTATCAGGATCTAATTGAGAATTAAAATAAGCTTTATCTATAGCATCCAATATATAAAGTCTAGGTGTAAAACCTTGTTTGATTAGAATTCCGTTTTCTATAAAGAAATCTCTTTTAAATCCTTGATGGGATTTCTCTTTTAATATTCTATCTACTATGAAATGTGCATCTAACAAATAAACTTCGTTTCTTTGAGTGAATGATACGACAAAAAAGCCTATTCCACCTAGTTTTAAGACTAAATCTAGATGAGTCACTTGTTGAGGTCTTATGTTTTGAAAGTGAAGAGTGTCTTCCTTAGTCTCTTTGCATTCGAAATCGATGTATTTAGATCGATAAACTCCAACAAAATCAGTTGTTGATTTTTGATCAAAATGAGCCTCGATAATCTTATTTGGATTAGACTTGTCAACTTTATATACTCTAATAGGAGTTGGTCTTTTGTAAATAGAAGCTATTCCAAGATTTCTATAATAGTCACAGGATTTGATTACATCGTTTTCCAAATGCATTCCCATGTTGGCTCTATCAGCTAGACCATTTCTTTTTCTTTTGATGATTCCTTCTTTTTTCTCATCTTTTACAACTTCTTCATAAGTCTTTCCGTTAGGATATTTAATCGTCATGATAAGTAATCCTCAATAGCTTTGTTGAAATCTACAGAAGATACATCTTTTCCATTACACAAATCATCTATAAATGGCTTGGATATAATGAAGAAATCTTTTGAAGTTAGAAGATTCTTTTTGAATTCGCGTAGTGTTATATCAGGTCTTTTTATCACTTGAATGAATAGATTCATCAAGTTTTCAGCATCATACAAAGGATCGTGTGCGTGCTGTAAATTCTTGGCTTCATAAATTTCTAGAAGCTTAGGTTGTGAGAATGTCATATGTCTTTCGTCATGAACGAATCTAGAGACGAATGCCTGCATGTCGAACCAGTTTCTTTTTATATGGTCATAAAAGTCTTGACATAATTGATCGTTGGCTCTTACCTTGGATTGATAGAGCATATTTAAGTCTTGGTTTCCGAAAGTAATATATACTTTCTTTCCGGTGCATTTAGTGAATGTCATAAGTTCGACTAACGCTTTATGGAAGGTGATTCCTTCTGTCTTCAATCTATCGTCAGTTATACCGGTCAGAATAGTTACAACACCACCTACAGGACTTTGAGGTTTTATCAATCTCTTGAAAACCTGAATCTTTTTTCCTGGCAAAGGCAATAAATCGGGTCCACAAAAATACTTACATGCTCCTATTGCAATAGTTTCATGTGATAATTGAGTTCCTTCTAAATCTAGAAAGACTAATTCTCTGGGTTCTCCGATTTCTTCTTTTAAAAGGCGCATAAAAATCCTTAAGATAATTTCCAAATATCTTCTATTTTGTCTTCTTCAACTTTTGGTGGTTCGTATTGTTTTGCTATTTCATCAGTCATTTTCAACACGCTCATCAAATGCATAGCTTCGGAAGGCCCTAATGACTTAAGCCACATTGTGAATACTTCTACAATAGCATCTGTTTCTTTTTTGTATTTTTCCAATCCAGCGGGTGTAATCTTTACGAAAACTTGTCTTCTATTAGTTTTATCAGTCTCTCTAGTAATCAATCCTTCCTTCTCCATATTTCTAAGGTTCGCTGCTACATTAGGTCTGGATAAATTCAATTCACTAGAGATGTCCGAAGGATGACATAACCCTCCTGAATTGACTAGAAGCAATAGTATTCTTCCATCTGATTTGATGAAATTAATAAGAGGATTAAACATTCCATGATTGTAGATGTCTAAGAGATAAGAAAAGAATGCAAATATATCCTTATCTGCTCCATCAAGTCTTTTTAAAGCGGGAGAATTTTCGATGGATTTTTCTTTTTTGTTGTCCATTTTGTTTTTTCCTTTCCTGTCGTTTATCAAAAGACATAGATTATTTTCTTAATAATAATTCAAAGATTGAATTATTTCAACATTTGAGGTTGGTTATGGCTATAAAAATACTTTCAGAATGGGTGCTTTCTATAAATCTTTATATTTAATCTTATTTATATATTGTATTTTTTGCTATTTTATGGTATTTTCACCAAGCATGTCCAAAGCTACATGCAATGCACACGAATATGGATTTTGCCGACTAGTCCTTAAAATGCAGGACTTATACGAATCTTATAAGTCTGTTACACAAACATTCTAGACCTTACATAGAAACTGTATTAATGCGTTTTCTGGGTTGGCAGTACGGAAGTATTCGGAGGTATAACAAAAAATGGAGGGTTTTTAAAAACCATGAGTGAAGAAGTTAAAGTAGAAGCTCCAGTCGAGTCTGCACCCGCTGCTGAGCAACCCAAAGCTGATTTGATGTCAAAGACTATCCACAAGGATAGTGATCCTGTTGTTTCTGTTAAGGAACTCATTGCCGTCGGCGCCCATTATGGTCACCAAGCACGTCGCTGGAATCCTAACATGAAGCCTTACATCTATGGTAAGAAGAACAACTTGCACATCATCGATTTGAACAAGTCTGTTGATTTGATTCAAAAGGCTTATGTGGCTCTTAAGAAGATTGTTGAACAAGGTGGAAAGGTTCTCTTCGTTGGAACTAAGCCTGTCGCCAAGGAAACTGTCTTGAATGAGGCTACTCGTTCTGGCTGCTTCTATGTCAACAATCGTTGGTTGGGTGGAACCTTGACTAACTTCGATACCATATACAAACGCATCAAGCTTTTGAAGGAACTCGATGAAGCTACTGAGAGTGGACAACTCGACAAGCTTTCCAAGAAGGATGCGATTGCCAAGGGCAAGGAACGTGATCGCTTGAGCTCACTTCTCGGTGGTATCAAGGAAATGAGAAAGAGACCTGACGCTATCGTCGTGGTCGATTCTAACTGGGAGCACAACGCTGTCCATGAAGCCAAGTTGCTCCACATTCACACCTTTGGACTCATCGATACTAACTGTGAGCCTTCAGATGTAGATTATCCTATCCCTGTGAACGTTGATGGACCTGAGTCTGTCAAGCTCATTATTGGATTGCTCGCCGATGCCGTTGTCGCTGCTAAGGGTGGAGAAGCTGCTTATGCTTACCAAGCCGATGCTGCTGATGCCGGAAATATGGAGAGCTTCATCCCTGAGGATTTGAACAAGTATCAATTCAGCCAGGACGATTTGAAGGTTGTCCACGCTAAGATTCGTGAAGATATCTTCGCTGCTAAGCGTAAGGGCAAGAAGCGTCGTAAGAAAGCTAGCAAGAAGTTTGTAAAGCGTCCTAATGGTGGAAATCGTGGACCTAAGGATGAGAATCGTGGAGAGAAGGCTCAAGAGGCTCCTAAGGCCACTGAAGCTGCTCCTAGCGAGAAGACTGAAGCTAAGCCTGCAACTGAGGAGACTAAATAACCGTGTCATCTGCACAAATCGAATTAATTAAGCAGCTCAGAGACCGCACTGGTGCCGGACTCATGGACTGCAAAAAGGCTATTGTCGCTTGCGAGAATGATGTCGAGAAGGCTATTGTCTGGCTTCGTGAGAAGGGCTTGAGCAAGGTTGCTAAGAAGGCCAACCGTGTTGCAGCCGAAGGAAAGAGCTGGATTGAAGAGAGCGGTGATGATGCCGTTATCTTCGAAGTCAACTCCGAGACTGACTTTGTCTCTGAATCACCTGCTTTCGGTGATTTGGTCAAAGAAATTGGAAAAGTTTTGATTGAAAAGAAACCCGCCACTTTGGAAGAAGCCACTGAAATGGTTTCTAACATTTGTGCTGACGGAACCATGCGTATGGGTGAGAAGATAGTTCTCCGCCGCTTGAAGTGGATTCACAAGAGTGCCGGTGAGAACATCGGAACCTACATCCATATGAAGGGTAAGATTGCAGTTGCTGTTGTATTGAAGGGTGGCGATAAAGCTTTTGCTGATGATATCGCTGTTTCTCTTTGCTCCAGTCTTCCTACCTACATTTTCGAGTCAGAGATTCCTGCCGAAGTTGTAAAGAAGGAAACTGAAATTGAAATCGAAGCTTCCAAAGCTGATCCTAAGTTTGCTAGCAAACCTCAAGCAATCCAAGAAAAGATTGTCGAGGGACGTGTTAGAAAGAACCTCAACTCTCAAGTCTTCGTCGATCAAGAATTCATCTTGGATACTTCCAAGATTGTAGGACAAGTCTTGAAAGAGCATGGAGCTGAAATCGTCTCTACAGTTCGTTTCACCACTGGTGAAGGAATTGAAAAGGCTCAATCCGACTTTGCTGCCGAAGTTGCTGCACAACTCAACAACAAGTAATTTATTGAATTTGTAACAAGGCACGCCTATGTGTGCCTTGTTTTTTGAAAGAGGGTTATATGGAAATAAAATATAAACGTGTATTGCTTAAAATCTCTGGCGAAGCTTTGGAAGACAGTGAGAATCATTCGATATTCTCAAAAGAGAAGATGGTAGGAATAGCTGAACAAGTTAGAATTCTTCACTCTGCTGGGGTTCAGGTCTGTCTTGTTGTCGGGGCTGGAAATATCTGGAGAGGAAAATTGGCCGGATTATTAGGCTTAAATCCAGCTCAAGCGGATGATATGGGAATGATGGGTACAGTCATTAATGGATTAGGACTTAAGGGTGTATTAGAAAACAATGGATTGAAAGCACATGTTTTCTCTTCTATCCAAGTCGACAAATTTTGTGACTATTTTACACAAAGAGATGCTTTGAGAGCTTTGGACAATGGTGAAGTATGTATCTTTGTGGGTGGAACAGGAAATCCTTTCTTCACAACTGATTCATGTGCAGCTTTGAGAGCTTTAGAAACTAGTTGTGACGTCATCTTGATGGCAAAGAATGGTGTTGATGGAGTCTACACTGCTGATCCTAAGACTGATAAGTCGGCTAAGTTGATCAAGACTATAACTTATCATGAGATTCTTGACAAGAAATTGAAGGTCATGGATGCTACTGCTGCTGGATTATTGGAGGAATCCAATATTCAAATCAGGGTGTTCGAAATGAAACCGGAGAATTTCTTAAAGGTCATCACCGGTGATTCTATGGGAACATTGATCACAAAATAAGCAATTTAATTGCTTTTATTTGTGCTAATAATAGATACCTTTGTATCACTTATAAGTTTTTATTATATATTTCTATAGTAAGGAGAAATAATTATGGAAGAAAAAGAAGTATTGGATTCAGTTAAAACTGAAATGAATGAAGCTATCAATAAGCTTAAAGGATCTTTGGCTACCTTGAGAGCAGGTGCAGTCAATCCTAATGTCTTAGATAAGATCCGTGTCGATTATTATGGAGAAATGACTCCTATCAAGACTTTGGCAGCAGTTAGAGTTGAAGGTGGAACAGCCTTGGTTTTAAAGGTTTTCGATCCTTCTTCAGTAAAGTCTATCGAAGCTGCAATAGGAACATCAAACTTGGGTGTGAATCCTAATGTCAAAGGAAATGAGATTCGTCTTAATTTCCCACCCCTCTCTGGTGATCGTCGTAAGGAAATCATCAAGGAAGCTAAAGGATATTGTGACGATAATAAAGTCACAATCCGTGCTATTAGAAAGAATTGGATGGATAAGGTAAAGAAATCCGAAGAGTTCTCTGAGGATTTAGAGAAGCGTATCGATGCTGCTATTCAAAAGGAACACGATGCTGCTATCAAGACTATCGACTCCTTATACAAGGGTAAGGAACAGGAGCTCTCTAATATCTAGTGTCTGACAAAGATACAAAAAGTTTGAAGCATATTCTTTTTATTATGGATGGAAATGGCCGTTGGGCCAAGAAGAGATTGTTGCCTCGAACTGCAGGACATTTGGCAGGAGTAAAACGCATCAAAGAAATAGTTGATGAGTGTTTTTTGACCTATCAAATTCCATATGTTTCATTGTTTTGCTTCTCTAGTGAGAACTGGAATAGACCTGAAGCTGAAGTTTCCACTCTATTTAAATTATTAAAAGAATTCTTTTCTTCAAACATTGAAGATTTTAAATCTAAAGGTGTGAAGGTTAGAGTTGTTGGAGACCTGGCCGATAAAAGAATACCGACTGATATTCTCAATACTATCAATGAAGCTATGGAAGAGACAAAAGAATTGAATAAGTACAATTTCACTGTCTTATTCAATTATGGTGGAAGACAAGATGTGGTTCAAGCTACTAAGAGATTTGCTTCTCTATATAAAGAAGGAAAAGTAGAATTGGATTCTTTGAATGTTAAATCGTTCGAAGATTATCTTTGGACTAAAGATTTGCCAGATGTCGATTTAATGGTTAGAACCTCTGGCGAGTTGAGAGTATCTAATTGTTATTTATATCAATTAGCTTATGCTGAAATGGAATTTCCAAAGACTTATTGGCCTGATTATTCGGTGAAATCATTGAAGGAATCCTTGGATGATTTCTACGGAAGAAATAGACGTTTCGGAGCAATAAAAGAATGAAAAAGTTATCGAAAAATACTGAACATTCAATGATTGTGAGAATAATCACTGGATTGGTTTTAGGTTTAGTCTTGGGACCGGCTGGAATTTTTGGTGGATGGTATCTGTTGGCAGTATCATTTGTTTTAGTTTTCTTTGCCGCCTATGAGATATTAGCTTTGCCTGGGAAAAAGCATTATAGTAAGTTCATATGGGTTTGGACTTATGTTTGGATGTATGCAATGATTTATTGGATCTTCTTTAAAGACGACAATATAAGGAATGAATTATTTGCTGGCAACTTTTTCTCATTGAATCAAATTTATATCAGTATTTTCTCACTAATCATTTATTTAGTAGGTTTGTTTTGCTTCTCATTCTTATATGAAACATTTAGACTGGATGATGTTTTCTACTTGTTTACTATGGTCTTCATAGTATCGCTAGGATTCTATTCGATTATGTATTTAAGATATTATCCTACTGCTTTCTTAGATAAGACTGATCCTGTTGATATCACATTGACTTATAACTGGTCTATATCTTCTTCTATGTTGCTGTGGTTTTGTTTGTTTGGCGTTTGGTGTAGCGATATAGGAGCTTACTTTGTCGGTGTTTTATTCGGTAAGCATCCAATGAATCCTAGAGTATCTCCCCATAAAACATGGGAAGGATTCTTTGGTGGAGTTGCTCTTTCAATGATATTCACTTTGAGTTTTTCAGCGGTATCGTGGTACTGTTTTAAAACTCCTTTGATCAAAACTGGTGGAGAAGCTCCTTTGGATGGATTGAGCTTTGAAAGCCAAAGTGGTTGGGGTTGGGGCTACATCTTACTCTTGTCTATAATTATCCCTATTATGGATAATATAGGTGGATTTATCTTCTCGGCAGTTAAAAGACATTTCAATGTTAAAGATTGGGGCTTTATTTTACCTGGTCATGGTGGCATAATTGATAGGTTTGATTCCATATTCGTCACCTGTTCTGTAGTAGCTATCTTGATATCATTTATTACTAATGGTTGGACATTCTTACAGCATTAATAACTGAATATAGGATTATTTAAAAAAACTTAAAGGAAAAGAAAATTAAAGTATGGCAAAAAAGATTGTTTTATTAGGAGCGACTGGTTCTATAGGAACTCAGGCTTTGAGCTTGTTGAAAGATAATAGTGAATATGAGCTCGTAGGAATTACAGCCAACAAGAATGTTGATAAGTTGGTGGAGATAGTCAAAGAATTTCCAACTATAAAATTTGTTGGAATTGTTGCTGATTCTAAAGCTAAAGCTTTGAAAGAAGCTTTACCTGAAGTTGAAGTTTTGTCTGGCAAATCTATAAACTTAACTATAATTGATAAGGCTGATCCTGATGTTGTCTTGAATTCAATTTTAGGATTTGATGGATTCTTACCTTCACTTCATGCTTTGAAGAAGGATAAGATTCTTTTGTTAGCTAACAAAGAAACTTTGGTCGTGGGTGGAAACTTTATCAATGAAGTATTAGCTCAAGGTCATGGAAAGTTGATCCCTATCGATTCTGAGCATGTAGCAGTTGCTAAATGTTTAGCTGAAGTTCCCCAAGGCAAGAAAGTCAAAGAATTGTTTATCACAGCTTCTGGCGGTGCTTTGAGAGACTATCCTACTAAGGCTATCGGAACAGCTCCTATTCAAGCGGTGTTAGCTCATCCTACATGGAAGATGGGACCAAAGATCACTGTAGATAGTGCTACTATGGTGAATAAAGCATATGAAGTCATCGAAGCTTCTATGTTGTTCCATTATCCTTTGAAGGATATCAAGGCTGTTATCAATAGAGAATCTTTGATTCATGGTGGTGTTGTTTTAGAAGACGGAACTTCTATTTATGAATATTCTCCTAATACTATGCTCACACCTATCAAATATGCTTTGAGTCTTGGAACTGAGAAACGTCATGAATTGACTGAAGAAGATAAAGAAGCAGTCAAGAATTTAAAGACTGAGGATATTGATAAGAACAGATATCCTATGTTCACATTCATTCTATCATTGGTCGGGAAATATCCTTCTCGTGCAGCAATTGTTGTAAATGCTGTGGATGAAGAAGCTGTAAATGCTTATTTAAACGGAGAGATTCGTTTCGGCGATGTCGAGACAATATTGAGAAAAGTTTCTTCTAGTGTCACTAGAGATAGCGATAACCCCAAGGAATTGAAAGATGTCTTGGATTTGGATGAAAAAGCTAGAGATGCAGCAGATAAGATTATCACTCTTTACGCTAATGCTTTGAAAGCTGGAAACAATCCTTCTGATATAGTAGCTAAACCTATTCGTGATGCTAATAGAAAACACGAAGAAGAAATCAAGGATGAGGTCGAGAAGAGAAAAGCCAAAAAGGCTTCTCGTTGGAGAAACGATCCTAAGAAAAAAGCCTTGCTCAAAGAACATGAAGCTGAGAAAGCTAAGAAAGAAAAGCAAGGATATCCTAGAAATGCCAAGGATGCGGTCAAGGAAAAGAAAGTCTATGTTAAGAGAGAGGACAAGAAGATTGATGATCGTAAGAAGGATGTTCAATCTTTCGGAGACTACATGGACAAGAAGAAGGATGATCATCAAGACTTCGGTAGAAGTGGAATCCGTGGAAAGAGACCTTATCGTAACACTCATGAAGTGAATACTTTCCATAAGAAGAGTGATCATTATGATCACGAGAAGAAATTCAATGGTGATCATAAGGATAGAGATGATAGACATTCGAAATTTGGTGGACACTCATTCCATAAGACTAATGGAGGATTCCATTCAAGATCTAATGATTCTTATAAACCCAGTGGTGAATTCCATAAATCCTATAGGACTCATTCAGAAGGTGACAACAAGGAAAAGAAATCTTATTCATCTAAAAAACCATCATTTGGCCATTCATCCTTCAAAGGTGGGGAAAGACATTCATCATATAGAGGAAAGTCTTCATTCGGTGGAGACAAGAAGTCCTCTTATCGTGGTGGACACTTCGACAAAGCTCGTCAAGATAAACCACAAGGAGCTACCAAGAAGAGAACATTCCATACTGGAAGAAAGAACTTCAACCGCGGTAGATAATAAGTCAATTATTTGTATGAGATAAAAAGGAGGCAATTATGCAAATATTCATTAGTATCATAGTTTTCGTACTCGGGCTATGTTTTGTCATTTGCCTTCATGAGCTTGGCCATCTTTCGATGGCTAAGCTTTTTAAAGTTTATTGTGAAGAATATTCTATAGGATTTGGACCTAAAATCGTATCTATAAATCCCAAAGATAAGACTACAGGAAAACCACTATGGGAAACCACGGTCAATATTCGCTGTATTCCTTTAGGAGGATATGTTGCAATGGTCGGAGAAAGCGATGATGCTGCTTTGACTGAAGCTGGTATTCCACCAGTTCCAAAGGAAAGAACCTTCAGTGGTGTGAATCATGGAAAACAAGCAATTATCATGATTGCTGGAATCGTGATGAATGTCATCCTTTCTTTCTTTCTTTGCTTCATAGCAGATGCCTTTTGCCCACAACAGGATGTTTATACAAATAGAATTACTGTCGCCTCTGGTTCACATTTAGCTGATAGCGGTCTAACTACAGGTACTAGAATCGTATCAATAAAGAAACAATATCCTGATGATGTTCTCATCTATGACGGATTGGGAAATAAATGGACTGATGAAAAGATATTTAACCTTTCAGCCAAAGATAAAGAAGCTATCGAACAGTCAAAGAATAGAACTTTCAATACTGTAGATACATACTTTGATATTTCTAATGCGATGTTAGATGAAGTCTATTATAGAAATGAATCTGGCACGTATTATGAGCCTGTTGTATCAGTCGGTGATTCTCAAACTCATTTGTATTTATATCCTAGTAAGGATAGTAAAGAATTGACAGTGACTATTACTTATGCCGATATGTATTCGACTAAGAATGATGATGGATCATACGATGGTTCTAAGGTTGTTGAAGTGAAAGTGAAGCCTGAGCTGAGCGATGCGACCAAAGGTTTGTATCATTATGAAGCTTTGGGTATATCGCCTTATATGTCTTATTCACCTAAGCCATATAATAGAAATAGTTTCATAGATGGAGAAGGAACTCCAACTATAACTGGCCAGTCATTTGCTAGAGCTTTAGGTCAAGCTTTTTATGATCAAGGCAATGGAATAGTTCAAACATTCCAAGCTATAGGTGGATTATTTACTCCATCAGGATGGCAGAATGTCGGTGGAATTGTTTCTATATTTAGAACTACAGAGCAAGCTGTGTCTATTGGCCCCTTCTATGTATTCTACCTATGGGGTTTGATTTCAGTCAATATTGCGGTTATGAACTTGATTCCATTCCCGGGTTTGGATGGATGGCAGTTACTATTGTGTATCATTGAATCTATTACTAGGAAACCAGCAAATAAGAAATTTAAGTCTTATGCTTCGATGATTGGATTAAGCGTTTTATTAGTTCTTGGAGTTGTGCTGATCGTATTAGATATAATTAGATGGGTTGGATAACAAGTGTTGAAAAAAAAGACTAGTCTCGAAATAAAAGACTAGTCTTTTTGATTTATGTTTATATTGATTAAGAATAGAAATGTTTTTGCTATAAATTTCAATTATATCTGCTGTTATAGATGCTGGATTTTTAATGATATTGTCAAATGAAAAATTATCAAATTCAGAATGTAAATAATTTAAATCTTTATTGTGTTTTTCAATTTCTGACAATGGTGAATTCCACTCATTCGCTTGGCAGGATACTTTTAACCTATTTAAAATATCTCTTTGTTTATCGCTTAATTGTATTTCTATTATTGAATCTCTTTGTAATTCCTTTTTTAAGCTCCATATGTATGGCTTTAAATAATATTTAAATTTTAATTTGTAAAAAAATATGAATTTCATTTTTTAAAGAGATAATGTTCTTTATTATTATAAGAAAAAAAGATTGAAATAAAAATGCCAAGCTCAATCTTGGCATAATGTCATCTTATTATGTATTCTATTTCAAATTGATAGTCATAGAATATAACAACACAGCATACTTGCTATGACCTGTCACTTTGAAAAATGAAAATCCTTCAGGAATTGTATATGTATATGTTGTTTTATCAGTTATCACAGGTTTTATTTCAGTTCCATTGTTATCCGCTGATAGAATTGAAGATGCGGCATATAAAGAAGGATAACCTACATAATCACCTTTTGTAGTTACGTCGACATTTAATACTACTGTAGATAAGTTCATCGCAGTCGAATTGAATAAGTAGGAATTGCTCTTTGATAAATTCCTAAATTGAATTCTACCATTATTGTTCATTATATAGTCATATTTGAATGTGTACCCGCTAATAGTCAAATCCGATTCGAATTCGTGATACTTTGCATCAAAATTATTTGCGTCGATTGTAATTGTCTTTATTGTTGTGTCTGGAGTTGATGGAGTGTCGGGATCAGTAGTGCTCGATTCATACTTCATTATATCGAGGAAGAAAACTGAATTATCATCACATCCAAAGCTGAGCAGGAATCCTTTCTCTTCACTTTCGGCATAAGGATAATATCCATCTTTAACTGTGACTGTATATCCTAAAGTTTTCAAAGCATTGGAATAATTAGTCTCCATTTGACTATCAGTTATAGAAGAATCTATCGTTCCATAAACGACAAACTCACTTGATGATTCGCTTTCGGAAGTATATCCGTAATAAGATTCATCGCTCGCTATATCGAATGATGGAATTTGATTATTTGTAACTGATGTCAAATTAAAGAATGTTGCTATATCGGCATAAGGGAATGAAGAATATTCTGTCACGTTGCTATCAGTATTGGATTCGACCCAAGCATATATTTCAAAGCCATAGTCAGCTGAATAACCTATTTGCAATACTATAAGATTTGTATCATCGTAACTGTATGCATAGAGATCATATCCATCTTGTGTCGAATCATATGTATATTCTTCATCTTCCACCTTACTTTTATATGCACTTGTTATATTGCCACAATCCATATCATGAGTGTAGAAGTAATTTCCAGAGTCATCCTTTTCGAGTGAGGATTCACGATTGTCAGTTAGACCATCAGCGAAAGGAATAGCGAAATCAAATCCGAATGCTTGTTTCATTATTTCTTTTTCTGATGCGTACCAATCTGAACTTGCATCATCTTTTTTATTAGATGATGTTGTAGTGTCTTTCTTGTCAGTATTGACCGATGGGACTGAAGGTTTGTTTGTCGAATTGTCTGTGACTTGATTTGAAGGTGTAGTAGGATTAGAAGCAGAATCACCACAAGATGTCAAGAAAAAAGTGGCAGATAATAAAACTAAGGTTAGTAATTTGAATTTTGATTGCATTTATAATTTCTCCCATATATATAATTTTAAAATGTTTGTTAGAAATAAAAAATAGATAACCGTATTATTTATAGCGATTATCTATTAAGCAAGTTTTATTTCTTCTTTTTGCTGCTATTTTTCTTCTTAGTGTTATTGTTTTTGCTGGATGGTTTCTTGGATGATTTCTTCTTTCCTTTTTTAGCAAATACAATAGAAAGAACGATTATTAATACTAAGACGATAACTATAGCAATTATAATTCCGATAGTAATTCCTATGTTTTCAGAATTAAAGTAGACTGATGGAGTTACTTCAATTTTGAATTCACCTAATTTCTTGCTAGATTTATTTACTAACACTGAGATTGTTGTAGTTCCAAATCCTACTGCTTCTATAGTGTTGTCGTTTGAGATTGTAGCGATGGTATCATCGCCAGATTTTAGTACGATTTTTTCTTCAGGGAATAGATTGTCAACCTTAATATCTAATTTGTATGAAGTTGAATTTCCTATTACTGGAGCTAATTGAATACTTTTTGGTAAATCAGTTTTTAATATAGTATCATTCCAAATTATTATCTTAGTATCGACGTGATTTATAATTCCTTCTTCAGTAGTTTCATCTATTTTTATAGTAGTTCCTTCTTTACATTCTTTTAATGCCTTGAATGTCTTATTGTCATTAGACATAGATAAGTAATTGGAATCAAAACTGATTTTGATAGTCGATTTAGACGAATATGTAACTGGTAATGTTAAAGTGTCATTTGTATGCAAATTATATGATTTTTTGAGTCTAGAGAAATCTGATGTTGTTGCGTATGCTCTTCTGGCCCATTCAGGATGATCTATGAATGGATTTCTGTTGTTTTGAACATTGTTATAGATAAGATTGTTTCTATGTATTTCATAATTACTTACAGGATCTAATTCATTCCATTCAAGGAAATCAGATAAATGTTGATGAACTCCATGGAAATGATCGTTGTCATCCTTTTGTGTTTTGTCATCCGTCAATAAGAGGTAAGGCTCACTTCTAGTGTTAGTCTCTTGTTTATTAGAGTATCTAACGCCCATATAAAGTAAAGCCCTAGCTATATCGCCTTTATATTGATCAGTTGGTTCGAATGTATCATCGCCATCTTTATCTTTTCCAGACCATCCACTTAAATCAGTAGTACCATCAGCGTAATAACAATAGACTTCGCTATATGGTTTATCTCTGTCTATGTATCCGTAGTAGTTGTTATTGTGTATGTTATTTGTATGATGATCAGCTGCTAACAAATGATGAAGATCTGTTCCAGCTCCAGCTTCAGGATCTCCGCTAGGTGAGAAACCGTGGCTTTTGGCCCATATATGTTCTTTATCTTCTTGAATATTTTGATTTGGTTTTTTCTTTTTGTCAAAATCGATATAATTCAATGAATCATCGATTGTCCAGGAGTTTCCGTTGACTAGATTGTTTATTTGCTTGCTCTTTGTTTCATTATCTTTGAAGTAAAGCAAAGTAAAATAGTAATTATTTGCTGTATCATTTGAGAATTTAAAAGTATCCGGATTAATAGCTTGAGATAATTCCCAATTCCTATCTGTTATTTGATACCATTTGTTTACATCAGCATATTTAACAAAGTGATTGTCCGTTGATATTACAGTATATAGCTCATTTATAAAACTAGAACCTGTTGAAGTGTTATCTATTGTAGAATAATATTTGTCTATATTTTCTTTACTTGTATCAGTAAAGTCCATCTTCAAAGACGAATCATAAAAACGCCCATCAAATGCCTTGGCGGCATTTAATACAGGTGCGTTAGACATCAACAAAAAAGTTAGTGGCAATAAAGCCCATAGTTTCTTATGCATATGATGAATATTTCCTTGGAGTAATTTGTTTCCAATGAATAATATAGATAAAAAAGTAGATAGTTGCTATATGAAATTTCTTACATTTAAGGTTTAGCATAAATTATTTATATTATTAGGTTGATTAGTTTTATTATGCTTTTAGAACTTTTAAAATTTAGAGATAAGTTTTAACAAACTGATAAGCTTTAGTATGGAAGATAACCTTTGATTCTTGGAAAGACTTATTTCAATTTACTTAGTTTATAAAATACAAAGGAAACTAAGAGTGTAATACATTTATAAAAATTGTATAATTAACATTTGTGGAGTGATACCCAAGGGGTTTAAGGGACTGGTTTCGAAAACCAGCAGTGGATGAAAGTCCAGCCAGAGTTCAAATCTCTGTCACTCCGCCATGTTAGTTTCATCATATTGATACAATTAAGGGTATTCAATATTAGATATAGAAGTGTCGAGAAATCGGCGCTTTTTTTCTTTTAAATCGTTTAACTAGTTCGAATATACCGAACTTTATAGGCTACTAGATAAACAATAGGATACTCGTTAAACGATTACTTATCTTTGATTAATTATTGTAAAATATAAAACGTGGTAGACCAAATCCTTCAAGAAAAGTGTGGGACTGGTTGCATAGAAATGGATGGTGTCAAAATGGAATCAAATAAAAATATAGATTTTTCAAATAAGAGCTTATTAATTCCTCTTTTTGATGCTTTACACGATTCATCAATACAGTTTAAGGTTGTTGATGATTACAATATCGAGTTAAATATTCAATGCATAAATGAATCAATGTCGGAAAAGATTAACCTTTATTTTTCTGATCCTGTTTTAGATTCATTTACAATTTATGGGTTTTCAAATGAAGACGGAAAATTTATTGGTAAAATTGTTGACAATGGTGAATCAAAAGACTTAGAAAAACTAAAGGTTGAATTAATTGATACCTTCTTTACAAATACTGATATAGTTTTTTATTCTGTTGATATAAGTTCTAAAATATATGGCAGTAAATTCTTTATTAAATTTTTGAATATAAAAAGCATTTCATTTAATTAGATTTTTATTAAAGAAAAAATAAATCAAAAAATTTACATAATAAGTATTGCTATTTTTCTTCAGGCAATTTCGCTACATAAAGGTACAAAAAGTTCTGTATTTATCGAGAAAAATTAAAAGTCTAGAGTGCTAGTGAGAAGAAATTATCTAACCACTAGTTCGCTATTAAGGCTTAAGTTAATCATTTCAAACTAAAGAAAATTCACTAAAAAAAGTAATGAGCTTTAATATTACTATTCAAAATATTAAATCTATCAATGCATTATCAGATTGTCTTAAGAATGAGAACGAGATGAAATAATACTAGAAATTAAACGCTAGAAATTAGAACGTGAAATCAGAAAATGTGTTTGTTTGTATCTAGGCACTGTTATTGCTAGAATAATATTATAGGGGATTAGATTTTTAAACCAAGTAAAAATAGTTTTAATTCAATAAATCACGAGAGCCATTTAAGTAAATCTTATGGCTTTTTCAATGCTCAAAAAATAGTTTAAAAATAGTGTCTAATTGTCTTGCTATCGTGTGCCTAAAGAGTGATTTATATACATGCGAAGGGTAAAGAAACACGCCTTCCAAAAAGGAGAAAAACACTATGTTTAAAGAGAGATTTGATATTGAAATTGAATTCACAGGCATTATGAGAAGTAAGGCTATCGCTGATTATTTTGGTGGAACAATTAATGAGCTTCACGATTATTACGACACTGAAGAAATCAAAGCACCTGATGGTAGAAAATGGAAAGTGATGTATGATGGCTCACTTAGATGTCAAAGGAAAGTGAATGGTGAGATTGTGGGAGCTTCTAGACTTTATTCTTGTGAGCTAGTTAGTCCAATTCTTACTTATGATGAAGATATAAATACACTTCAAGAGATAGTTAGACTTTTAAGAAAAGCAGGTGGATTTACTAATGCAAGTTGTGGAATTCATGTTCATCTTGATGGGAAAGACCACGATGTTAGAAGCATTAGAAACTTTATTAATATCATCGCTAGTAAAAACGATCTTCTTTATAAAGTTTTAGAAATTAAGCAAGAAAGAATGAGGCTTTGCAAGAAAATGGATGAACATTTAGTAAATGCAATTAATAAGAAACATCCTAAAACCTTAGAAGACTTAGCTGATATTTGGTATTAAGGATACTATGGAACAAGAAATACACACTACCATGATTCAAGATATCATTTTCTAAATCTTAATAGCTTCTTTACTGGAAATCATACATATACTTGTTATGTTCTCTCCAAGGGGAAAGACAATTGGACATTACTTTACATGGCTTCTGATGATAATTATTTTCCTCACTATTTCAAAGAAACACCGGTTGAAGATATTCTTCTAGCAAATAAGGATGATGATGAGTATTTATTTAATTACAAAACCAAAAGTAATTCAAATCTTACCTAATTATATAACTATTGAATTAAGGAAAAAAATATTCAAAGTTGATAGATACTGAATTTGTGAATACTTCTAATTTTTATCTCTTTTTCTTCTTCTAACTAAAAAGATTATTGATAATACAATTACAACAATGCTCATTAAAAAGAGCACTTGGAATGGAAAGTTAGTGCCAGAGACCAAAGGGATATACCACCAAAGTGGAGTCCATGTGCCGTTGATTGGATGTTTTTCAATAATTGAAAAAGCAATACAGCCAATAAACAATGCACAAGACAAAATCAAAGCCTCTATTGAAATATTAAGAAACCTTCTATTGGAAACTGATGTTCAAAAGACTTCTTTTATAACTAGATTTGTAAATAAGGTAGATGTCTTTAATGATGGTAGAGTACTAGTGATTGTAGATTTGTTTGGCCATAAAGCCACTGCCTTAGTAACTGAAGAAAGCAATAATATTGTTCGCATACAACCTATTTTAAGCCGCTATTATATTGAATTTATAAATCTTGAATAAGATTAGTCTTATATGTTATAAAAAAGGTGGATTCCACCTTTTTATTTTACTTGTTTATGAGCTCTCAAGGCCCATAAAATAGAAATCAAATCTATTCCTTCCTGACATATAGCACCTATGATGGCGGGAAGTACTCCAAACGCTGCAACTATCATTAATATTATGCAAGTTGTTATTCCTATTAAAACAGCTTGTCTTCCTATTTTTAAAGTATTTATTGATATTTTCTTAGCTAATACAATGCTATCTATCGAATCATTTAAAATGATGATATCGCTGACCTCACTGATAGCACCATCATTTCCGCTTTGCATTGCTATTCCTATGTCTGCATTTGCTAAGCAAGGTGTATCGTTTATTCCATCTCCTACCATTGCTATAGGTCTATCGTCATCACTTGCAGAAGTTATTATATTTAATTTGTCCTGAGGCGATAAAGATGAATAGTATTTATCAATTCCAGCTTCTTTTGCGATTCTAGAAGCAGTTTTCTCGTTATCACCGGTAAGCATGATGATCTTATCGACATTCATATTTCTTAATGAATATAAAGCTTCTTTTGTATCTTTTTTAAGTTTATCTCTAAAGATGATATATCCGACAGGATTATCATTCACTGATAACCCTACTAATGTTTCACCTTTTTCTATATTATCATCCAAAGATACAAAAGATCTGTTTCCTACTTTATATTTAACTCCGTCTATAAACCCTTCAACTCCTTTTCCCGGATATTCTTTGATATCAGACGCTTTTAATAGATTTGTTTGATTTGATGATTCTATTATAGATTTAGCAAAGATGTGATTGGAATTAATTTCAAGACTAGCCATATATAAGAGCAAATCATCTTTTGAATAATCATCTATAGTTTCTATTTTTGAAATCGATGGTTTTCCAATGGTTAGAGTTCCTGTTTTGTCGAAAGCAAAAGTCTTAGTATTTGCTAGTTTTTCAAATGCGATAGGATCTTTTATTAAGATGCTCTTTTTATAGGCTTGCGATATTCCTGAAATCATTGCAATCGGAGCTGCTAATAATAAAGGGCAAGGCGAAGCGACTACCAATACTTCGACAAATCTAGTAAAGCCATCCATCAATGAGATTGATGGATTTGTAATATAAGCAATAAGCCAACCTAATCCTGCTAGTAGATAAGAAACAATAGTGAATGGGATTGCTAATTTATCAGTCATTTTTACAAATTTAGATGGCTTTTTATCCACTTCTTTAGCTAATTTAACGATAGTTTGATACTGAGAATCAGCATCTTTTTTATCGACTCTAGCAATAATAGGAGAATCACCATTTATAAATCCTGATAGTATTTTATCTCCTACTTTTTTTGATTCTGGAAGACTTTCTCCTGTTAGAGAAGACATGTTGAATGGTGAGTTTCCATCGATTATTGTCGAATCCAACGGAACTGTTTCATTAGGCTTTATCAAAAACAAATCACCTATTTTTGCTTCTTTTATGTCTATATCCATACAATACCCGCTATCGGTCAATAGATGAACAACTTTAGGTGTCTTATTTATGAGCTCAGTCAATTCTTTATTTGCTTTCCTTGAAGAAAAAGACTCTAAGGCCTGACCAGAAGCCATCATAATCATTATCATAAGACAAGCCCAATAACCTTCGATAATAATTCCGTTTATGGTGTCATTGACAAATAGAGTAGAAATAATAGAAGTCAAAGCTAAAATATCTAATCCTACATGTCCTTTTATTAAATCTTTTATCATACTTACGACAGTAATAACTACAAAAATTGCAGCACATGAATGGATGAGGATGAGAGAGACTAGATTCAACTGAAATCCAAATTGAAATATTAAAGCTAATATTCCAACAACAATCGTCAAAATAATTAAGTAATAATTAGATAAGAACTTTTTCATTGTAAATCACCGGTCCTTTCAAGAGTTCTATCTTTAAATAGTTTGTCGCCTGAAAAGGATTGCTCCTTTTCTGCCGTCGTCACCTTATATAAGGTCTAACGGAATCTTGTAAGTCACCTGTGGATTTACCACTACACACCCTTTCGGGATAGCACTTTTAATATAATGTTTTGATAAATGAAAATCAATATCCAAATAAATATAAAAAAGCCTTAGGATTGGCTAAGGCTTTGACATATATATTTAATCTGATAGCAACTCTTTTAATTGTATGGAATTGATTCCTATGTTTTTCTGCATGAAATCCGCTATTTTAATTATTTGTTTCTTTTCTTTCTTTAATTGTTTATATACTTTGTTGAATTCGCTTTTTAAATACTTCCTTTTAATTCTTTCGTATTTAAATTTCATCAAATCCGATATTTCTTCAGAGTGGGCATAATGGCATGATGGATCCAAAATAGATCCACGGCATAGCAAGGTGTCGATTAGTTTTAATGCCTTAGTCAAATCACTACCACCTCCTACATCATACTTGCCAAAGATTAATTTTTCACTAGCAATTCCAGCTAGACTTGTGTCGATACTTTCTTCTAATGTTTCTCTGTCTAATCTCTCGGTAGAGAATTTATCAGAAGATAGAGTTTCTGCATTGATGTTATCTACTATTCTAGTTCTCAAAAAAGATATCATTTTACAATGAGATTGTAGGTAAAGTGCATGACCTGCTTCGTGTATTGCGGTCATCCTTTCGATATTGTCAGGCTCTTCGTGGTTATGGTCTACTAAATCCATTTCATCTAATATTTTCAAAATATCATTCAGCTTTGTTTTTTCACCGTATTTTATACTTGCTTGACTAAATATGGATTCTATTTTAGCAATGTTTATTTTCTTGAACTCATATTTTAATTCTTCTTTTTCATCGGCAGTTACAGGAACATTGTATTTCTTGCTGAATCCATCTATTAAATCTTCAACTATAGTTGAACTGCTCATACAATATTTCTTTTCCAATCTTCCAACTCTAACTAATGACTCAGGCCAATCTTGAGGAGATGAGTTTGATGTTGCAAGTGTGATTACAGAAGTGTTCTTATCAAATCCATCCATTTGAGATTGAAAAGTTCTAAGGAATTTAGGATTTACTTCACCCCAACAATTTAGTCCTAACAAATTGTCAATTTCATCTACTATTATTATTGATAATTTGTTCTTTCTAGCTTTAGTATATGCATCGACTATTTCTTTGTTTATATTATCTAGGTCACATTGAAGATTGATAACTGGGCAGTTAAAAATCTTTGAAAATTCTCTACATATCAAAGTTTTACCATTTCCAGGATCTCCATAGAAAACAAATCCTTTGGGTAGATCGGAGATATCCTTTCCATCTCTTAATCTATCCATATACTGGTCATAAACTTCTTTTAGTTGTTTTTTGATAGTGTCGTATCCAAACACATTAGGCAAGAAATCTTTGATTTTGTTTTCCATTTCCGTTTCCTCTCTTTCGAAGTTTCACCATTCTCTCATAGATTAGATTCAAATAATGGATAAAATGAATGATATTAAGCTTAATGTGTATAAAAATACACATTTGTTATTCTTAATGAATTCATTTTAGATAAAATAGATGATAAAAATGTTTTTAGATTTAAAATATAAGATTTCATCGATTTTGATTGTGGAGAGTCAAATATAAATGTTTGTACTATTAAATTAGATAATCTTATGCTCATATTAAATTATCTGCTTCAACTACAAAAAATAAATATTAAAAAATATTTTTGATTGTTTATAAATACTATTATCCATATGAGAAAATATTTGATTGGATTGAATTTTCCTTTGCTCTTTTATATGAATGCCTTATCAGTTTTTATTTCATAAAGAAGTTTGATGAGGACATAAAGGAAATGAATAAAAAAGATAAGAAATAAAGCTCTTTTATATTGTATTTTATCTTTGTGAGTGCTATTGTTTTCTAGCCTTAAGCAAGGCCAGGTTACTCAGTCGGACATGGACTTTCGCCGGCTATTGAAGGAGACTTCTTTAGACGGTCAGCATCCCTTAATCGAAGCCAAGGTATGGGATAGAAAAGTTCTAATACCACTGAGAGCGTAAGCTCAAGCGTCATAAGGTTTACTCACGAGTAAATTATCCTTATGGCATTTGACTTGCCATAAGTTTTTTTATTGAAAGGAGGGTAAACCCATGGGTCTCAAAGATTGGAAAGAAGCCAAGGCTAATAAAAAAATAGTCAAGGAAGAAAATTTGATTAACAAGGCTAATGCTCAAAAAATAGCAAAGACTGGAGTTGTTCAAAGTAAAGAAGATCGAGATAGACTTTTGAGAGCTAGTAGTTTGTCTATAGCTGATTTTTTCAAGGATATCGGTGTGGATGAGAAGACGGGCTTAAATGACGAAACTGTTGAAGCCAATAGAGAAAAATATGGAGCAAACACAGTTACTAAGATCAAAAGTAATGGTGTTTTTCATAGACTTTTCAAAGCATTTACTTCTCCTTTTTCATTAATTTTGCTAGTTGTAGCTATCATATCAGCTATTGTCGCTTGGCTTCCTGGAGGTACTGCTGAAGATAAAGCTACTTGGTGGGTTACTCCTTTGATAATAATCATAATGGTTCTTCTCTCCGGAACTGTAAGTTTTGTGGAAGAGACTAAATCTCTTCGCTCAGCTGCTTCATTGAAATCCATGACTGAGAATACTTCGACAGTCATCAGAAATGGAAAAGTAATCGAGCTTCCTAACGATCAATTGGTTGTTGGAGATATAGTTAGAATCGGTGCTGGTGATATGCTGCCAGCAGATGTTAGAGTTGTAACTGCTAAAGATTTATTCGTTTCACAATCTGCTTTGACTGGTGAACAACAATCTGTTGAAAAGAATACTAATTCATATAACGGAAATTTAGCAAAAGCAAATCCTTTCGATGTCTCTTCTTTAGCTTTTGAAGGATCTAATGTTGTGTCTGGAAGTGGCGAGGTTTGTATAGTCAATGTCGGAAATAAAACAGTTTTTGGTGCTTTGAGAGAAAAAGTAGTAGAGAAAAAAGGAAAGACTGCTTTTGAAAAAGGTGTCGATTCAGTCGCTAAGATGCTCATGAGTTTCTTGGTGGTTATGGTTCCTCTTATCTTTATCATTGATGGTTTTGGTATTCATATGGCATCAGAAGGGTTGGTAATTTCAGGATATAACGATTATAAGCAATGGATTCAAGCTTTGATGTTCGCTATGTCAGTAGCTGTTGGACTCACTCCCGCACTTCTTCCTATGCAAGTTGCAGCTAATCTAGCTAAAGGTGCAGTCAAGATGTCTGGAAAGAAAGTTATAGTAAAGGATATCAACTCTATTCAAAACTTCGGAGCCATGGATGTTCTTTGTACGGATAAAACTGGAACACTTACTGAAAATAGCTCGACATTAGCTGAGTATTTTAACTTTGATGGTGTTTCATCTCCACGTGTTCTTCGCCTCGCTTTCTTAAATTCGTATTCCCAAACTGGAATTAAGTCTGTTATAGATAAATCGATTGTGGCATATGCTGAATCAGATAGATCATTTTATGAATCGTTGACTGAAGGATTAGTAAAGCTTGATGAAATTCCTTTCGACTTTGATAGAAAGAGATTAACTGTTTTATTAAAGGATCACACCGGTGCTAAATTTATGGTTGTGAAAGGTGCTACTGATTCTATGATAAAGACATTGGGTTTTATCAAAACAGCACAGGGAAAAAGACCTATTACTGATGATGATATAGCTAAGATTAAGATCACTGCCGATAAAGAATCTTTGAAAGGTAGAAGAACAATATTGATGGCTACTAAGGATACAGATAAAGATACGATAACAGTATCGGATGAATCTGACTTGGTCTTTGCTGGATATATATGTTTTGAAGATACGCCTAAAGCCTCGGCTAAGGAAGCTTTGGATGGCCTTAGAAACTTTGGTGTTACAGTTAAAGTATTAACCGGAGATAATGAGCCGGCTGCCAGAGCTGTTTGTAGAGCTACCGGGTTTGATGATATTAAAGTGTTATCTGGTGATGAGATTAGAGAGATGAGCGATGATGAATTGACTAAAAAGGTTGAGGAATGTAATTTGTTCGTTAAGTTGTCACCCGATGACAAGAGCAGAATTGTTACAAGTCTTCAAAGAAATAAACATACTGTCGGATTCATGGGTGATGGAATCAATGATGCAGCTGCTTTACATGCTGCTGATGTCGGAATTTCATTCAAGGATGCAACTGATATAGCTAAGGAATCAGCCGATATCATCATGTTGGAGAATGATTTGAATGTTTTGAGAGATGGAATTATCGAAGGAAGAAAATCATATGTAAATATGATGAAGTATTTGAAAGGCCAGACTTCTTCAAACTTTGGAAATATGATTTCTCAAATGATTGGAGCTATTTGGATTCCATTTATTCCGATGCAAGCTTTACAAATCATCTTGTTGGATATCATCACTGATGTTTCTTGTTCTATGATTCCTTTCGATTCGGTAGATGAGAGAAATATAATGCAGCCTTTGGATTTCTCAGTCAAACAAATACGATCGTTTATGTTTGCATTCGGACCGTTATCTTCTTGCATCGATATGATCACATTTGCTTTCTTGATGTACTTCATCTCTCCATTAATGGTCGTGAATATGAATTCAACTGGTGACACTATCAACTGGGCTTTCCAAAGTGGAATGTTCAACTGGAACTGGGCTGAGACATCCGATGAATATATAACCTTTATGATGACTTTCCAAACTGGATTCTTCTTAGAATCACTGATAACGCAGAATGTCGTCTATGCTTTCTTGAGAACTGATAGAATTCCTTTGATTCAGTCTTGGCCTAACGTCACATTGTCTTTAGGAATAGTTGTATCATGTCTATTGGGATTCTTTGTAGTTTATGTTCCTAATGTCGATGCTACTTTCGATATGGTTTCTATTAATCCAATATTCCTCGTCATTATATTTGGAGAAGTGCTGCTGTATGGATTATTGACTCAACCTGCGAAGTATTTCTATAAAAAGCATTATGGAAGATTGCTATAAAGTTTATTTGATAAGGTATAAAAAAGCTATGTCGCATAGCTTTATTTGTTCTTCAATAATTTTGATGTATTTGTTTTTATTACTTTAATGAAATTGATTAAGGAAACTATTAGACTGATAAATAATATAATAACGAAATTGGTTATGATAAAAAGCCAATTTATGCTTAGCATCTCTATACGGTAATATATGTTTAACAATAAATACACTATAGAAGTGACTATTGATACTGAAGCAAATACTAATATTGAAACTATGATTGATTCAAAGATTATTATTTTATCGATTCCTTTGTTTGAACAACCTAGAGCTTTTAATATTCCATAGGTGTATATCTCTCTTTTATAATTGGATGAGAATAATAATATTAAAGAAATAATAGAAATTGAAAGGAATAGAATAATAAGAGAGAAGATCAGCATTGCACCTGGTCCTTCCATTATAGTTGTATTGAATATTCTCTTGTTATAAACGTTTAATATGTTTGCCTCATAAATTAAATCGTCTTTTTTTATTGTTAAAGAATCAGTTATTTTTTTGGCAGTGTGCTTGTCTTTTGCTTCGTAAGCATAGTAATAAATTGTTTTTTCTTTTTTCGCTTCTTTTATTTTTGAAGTCTGCAAGTTGGCTATTTGGTCTTCTCCTTCATCATCGGAAAAACTTGAATGAGTTTTGTAGTATTCATAAAAGCCTGGTCTGACATATAGTAGTTGAGAGTATGAGTCGGAATAGCTTAAGGCATCCAATTCAGCTGTTACAGTGTCTAAGTTTTCTACTAAAGGACTCAATATATAATTATCTCTAGTGGTATATATATTAACTATCTTATAAAGTCCTAAATATTCTCCTATTAATTCATTTATGTTACTTACTTCATAGACGCTATATTTCATAAGAAATTCGGCATAGATACTCGATATTGCTACTTCATCATCATTTGAAGGAAAATGACAATTTGTATTATCTTTCAGTCTTTCATCTTGGATGAAATTAGGGTCATCTTCAGACCATAATTCTAAAAAACAATTTGAAAAGGTCCTCTCAGTTATGAAACCAATCAATGGATAATTGTAAGTGTTATAACTGTAATCTCTTTTAAGAAAATTGGGACTGTATATATTTGCTTCAAATATCCGATGTGCATCACTGGAATTAAGTGTATTGATTTGCTCGGGTAAGAACCCGCTTGTTGCATAAGTGCTAGTAGCAAAAAAATCTTGATGCTTTTTTGCGTTGCTACTAACTATACAAATACTGTTGTTATCATTGAATTGATTGTTTATTAAAACATGATTAGTGTTTATGTTTTTGAGTCCGAGAAACAAAGAAAAAGAAGTTAAGGAAATAACAGTTAATAACAAAGCGAAAAACAATTTTACAGGTCTAAGAAATAAGGATTTTAATCCAATCTTAAGCGATGTTTTGAAAGAAAGAGACTTCTTTTTTTCTTTCTTTTCCTTTGGTAGTTGAACATTGTTGTTTTCTAGATTTGTTTTTTGTGTTTTGATTACACCTTTTTCCATTTCGAGAATATCGGTTATATTTTGCTCTTTAAACCAGTCAGGAATATGTGTTACAACAATAATCAAGACTTCTTTTGCTAGTCCAGCTAATATTGAAATTATTTCTTTGGAATTCTTTTCATCTAGCGATGATGTAGGTTCATCTAAAAACAAAATCTTGCTTTTTCTAATAATTGCCCTTGCAATTGCTATACGTTGCTTTTGACCTCCGGATAACTCACTTGTCTTTTTCTTTAGAAAATGATCTAGATCGTCTGGCCAGTCTGGGAGATTAACTTTTTTTAATATTTCAGTGCATTTTTCTCTACTATATCTTTCATCACTCAGTTCAAAAGCTATTTTTAGATTGTCTTCCACATTCAATGAATCTATTAAGTTTATATCCTGAAAAACTATTGTCGATATTTGACAGCGATAATTTGTTGAATTGGTTTTGTTTATTTTTATATCGTTGTATTTAATTTCACCTTCATATTCTTGATCTATTCCAGACATTATTCCTAGCAGTGTTGTTTTACCAGCTCCGCTAGAACCGGTTATTAAATATAGTCCGTTATTGTTAAAAGTATAAGAAGCATCTTTAACTGAATAATCTTTGTTGCCATCATATTTTTTATTTATATTTATTATTTGAAGCATAGGTTATTTAATATTGGTGTGTTGACTTAATGTCTTGTTTCCATTTAAATTATCTGCATAAGTTATTACTTGATGGCCATTGTAGTAATAACATGCGGTAATTGATGTTGCAAACCAATTCGAATAAATCATTACATTTTTTGTTTGGTATGGTTTGAGTGAAATAATCTTTGTATCTTTTAAATTGGTCCAATTTTGAGCATCAGAATAAAAACACATTTTTGTATTATATGTTACTTCTCTTATATGAGATGAGTTATTTGTAATATTGATTGACCAATCTAATCCTACTTTAGTTTTAATTGATAAATCAAGAGCTTCATAAGTATAATCTCGTAAATCAGTTGTCACAAAACTATTTAAATAGTGGAATATAAAGTTTGTGATTTTTGTGCCGCTATTAAAATTAGTTTCCCCTCTTGTATGTATTCCACAAACATAAGAGTTTCCAGAGGAGTCTTCCATAAATATTGGTGAGCCACTTTGACCATTATATGTTTCTAAATTGTAGTTATATTTATATTTTAATGAATCGACTAATGTTCCACTTGTCTTCCACAATGTCCCATAAGGTTTATCGGCTGGATATCCCCAACTATAGACTGGCTGATTATTGCATTCAAAAGCCCAGTTTCCTATTTTTCCATACCATCCGGTTGAATAACCAATGTTTCTATCGAGTAATATTGCCCCCCAATCATGTTCTGTTGTCGGATGGTCATAGTATGAATACTCTATGTTAATTACTTTTGCTTCAGCGTAGTATTTATAAGATGATTCTTGATTAATATCAGTTGCATTATCACATCCAAAATAAAATTCTATTGAATCAGGGAATCTCGGATTTGAAATATTGTCTTGATAATCACCACTATTCGTTACATCACAATAGCAACAATGACCTGCTGTAACAGCGATATTTTTTCCTTCAAGAAATCCAGTTCCGGAATATCTTAATGTCACATAACTTTTCTTTTTTTTGTTATATACATTTTTAAAAGTCATAATCATTTTGGCGGTAGGTAGATACTTACTGCTTTTGGCATTGGTAATTTGAGTACGGGTATTTGCTGCTGCCAGTTCATATTGATTGGAGTCCAACAAATGCCCATTTTCTTTCAAAGTCGTATCAATACTTACCGTTTCTGCCTTTTGCGTATAATGATTCTCATCAAAAATTTCATAACTTAGTCTTTTATTTGCAAGGGAATAATTGATGATGTTAGCATTATCTGGCAATGTTATTCTTGCTGAAGTGTTATTTAGATTGTCATCTATATAACTTGTCTGAACTTCTTCCGAAATTAAATCTAATTGAGAATTATCGTCTTTTTGTGGCGTTGAATTTTCGGCGGAATAACTGACGCTGCTTATAATCATTAATAAACATAATCCTATAATCTTTCCCATATACAATCTCCTTTTGCTTTACTTTATATATATTATATTCTATAAGAATGATTGTTGACGCTTTTTATATTAGTTATTCTTCATATAAAAAACTATCTGGATTGCCCAGATAGTTTTTAGCTTGAAAATATAAATTACTTAGTCAAAGCTTTTTCGATTTTAGCACCGACGATATCGTCATAATGCTCGATTCCAGAGTAGACACCCTTCTTTACAAGCTCGTTGTAAGAAACAGGTCTAACTTTGGCTATATGTTTCATATCTTCTTTGTCAAAAGCAATTTTAGTTCCGTTCTTATCGTTGTAAAGATTCTTGTGAGTGTTCTTCCAAGCGATTGCACTCTTGATCATGGTCTCCAAGTCATACTTAGGAGTCCAACCTAAGATTCTCTTTGCTCTTTCATTAGATGCGACAATAGCGGCAGGGTCTCCGGCTCTTCTGGGACCGAATTTCCACTTTACACCCTCAGACAAGTGCTCTTCTTTTAAGACCTTATCGACAGTAGTAAGAATTTCCTTGTTGGTGAACCCATTTTGAGAACCTAAGTTGATAGTTGCGGATTCTCCATCTTTGAGCAAATGCTCCATTCCAAGGACGTGAGCCTCAGCTAAGTCGACTACATGGATGTAGTCTCTTAAGCATGTACCATCACGTGTTTCATAGTCATTACCGAAAATTTGCATCTCTTTTCCAGATAATCCAGCATTGATTATGACAGGAATTAAATGGGATTCAACAGGATGTGCTTCACCTATTTTGCTATCGAGTGATGCACCTGCAACGTTGAAATAACGGAAGATGACATGTTTGATGCCATATGCTCTTTCAGCAAAGGCAATCAAATGTTCAGCAGCAAGCTTTGAGAATCCATAAGGGGACTCAGGATGCAAAGGAGCATCCTCGCTTATCACTGTTGTTTTAGCAGTTCCGTATACAGCAGCTGTTGAAGAGAAGACGAAGTTTTTAACTCCATATGCATGCATACAACGAATAACGGAAACGACAGCTTGAATGTTATCATCAAAATAGGCAGTAGGATCTCCAACGGATTCAGGAACGATAATTTTTCCTGCAAAGTGCATTACACCATCTATTGTGTTGTTTTTGAATACTCCTGCTAAGAAGTTCAAATCACGAACATCACCCAAATAGAGTTTTGCACGTGGATCTACAGCCTTTACATGTCCGGTCGATAAGTTATCGACTACGATGACGTCAAAGTCGTGATCCAAAAGCTGACGAACAGCATGGGAGCCGATATAACCGGCTCCACCAGTTACCAAAACAGTCTTCTTCATGTTTAAAGATTTTCCCCCTCGTCAAACAAAGATATTTTATTACATTATTTTCATAAAGGGCATACATTTTTATCATTTCTTTTTTTATTGGTGTACTATTTATATTTCTTTTCTAAATACCTTAATTTATTAGAGTTTTACTAAACAATTTAATTGCCTTTAAGGCTTCTTGATTTCTTTAATTTTATTGATCCTTCAATAATCATAATCAATCCTAAAATAATGGTTAAAGCACATACAGCGATAGCTGTAATAAATTTCACTATTATCATGGATTGGTCATCAGTATCTTCATCACTGAATAAGGCAATCATAGTTATCTCTAAGTTTAATAAAGAGACACTTGCATCAGTAATGTTTAATGCTTTGATAGCTTGGGCGACAGGCTTCTTCATTTTTCTTGTTTTGATATAGCTATGAATAGCAACAATTACTTTTATAAATGTATAAACTGCTGAAGTGATGGTTGATATCACACCATGTGTAGACTCGGCGTTTATTCTTATTTTCATACCGACAAATACAGATAAATATATATCCAACACTAAAAACAAAACACCTGTTGTTATATAGATTTTCAATTCTTTTATATGGAGATCATCTAAATTTATTGTTTTATTATTGACTAATTTTGTTCTAATCAAGATATATGCTCTAATTATTCCTAAACATAGGAAATATGCTGCGATTGCTCCATACCATATCGATGCATAATCAAAATTAGATAGACCGAAAATAACGAAGTTAAAAATAGCATATACGATATCGAATAATGCAGACATTAAAGCGAAGAAATAAGATCTATATATATAATCATTGACTATTCTATGAGTAAAGGATCCTTCTTTTAGATGCTTGTTTGCTATTTCTTTAAAATTTTTAACTAAGTAAACTACTGTGTATATAGTGTATACACTAAAGATTAATATCAGCACATCTAAGATATAAATCCACCAAGCATCAGGACATTTGATGTTGTAAAAGATACAAAGACCTAAAAAAACAATGGTCATTATCCAGGTCGATATCGATATCAATATTGGCGGATGTTTAAGCCATTGTTTCCATTTATCTTTCATCTTATGAAACTCTTATGATCACTAAGCAAAGTAGAGTGGGGTCTTGTATAACTTGAATATTGTTATTTATTTGAATCGAATTGTCTTTAGTTGAAGCTCTTCTAAATTTGCTATAACCCAAATTTCTATAGAAATAATTATCTACTACCGGTTTGTATGGAATTGTATAAGGATCTTTGTAAGCACAAAGGACATAATCTCCATTCATTGAAGTGTGAGTGCTAAAATCGAATGAATCATCATTGAATGTCAAATCGTTTTGATATATGGCCTGGGATGTTGGATTAACCAATAAAAATGAATAAGAAGATATATTATTTGAAATTACCAACTTTCTATCGATTAATGTAATCGATAAATTTGTTGAATCTCCTATCACATATGGGTCATCAAAATCTACCCAAGTTTTATCTTCGCCTGAACTAGATTTGTTTATTGAATTTCTTAGTTGTTTATAATTCATTCCATCCACTAAAGTGCCAGGAATTAAATTTGCTTCATTATTAATATTTATGATTGAATCATAAATAATCATTGTTAATGAAGATATGATCAATGCGAGAAGAACACCGAATTTAATCCAATAAATCTTTTTTCTTCTAATTTCTTTTTTATCTTTTATTCCAAAGTATTTTTCTTCTATGGCAAAATAAGGGTTGATTTCTTTCTCAACCTTTGTTCCTTCAGCTTGATCAATTGTTGAAGTTGATAGAGTTTCTTCTGCCATAGATTTTGATTATTAGAATTGCATTTCCTTGTAAGTACGAGGATAAGGCTGGACATCACGAATGTTTTGAATTCCGGTAAGGAACATCAAAAGTCTATCGAATCCAAGACCGAATCCGGAGTGGATGCATCCACCATATCTTCTAAGATCCAAGTACCATTGATATCCTTCGATGTTCATATTGAGCTCTTTCATTCTTTGAAGAAGCTTGTCATAGTCTTCTTCACGTTGGGATCCACCGCAAAGCTCACCGACTTCAGGAAGCAATAAGTCGACAGCAGCAACAGTCTTTCCATCGGGATTTTGCTTCATGTAGAAAGCCTTGATATCTTTAGGATAATCTGTTAAGAAGATAGGTCCTTTGAAGTGCTCTTCAGTGAGATATCTTTCATGTTCACTCATCAAATCAATTCCCCAGTGAATATCAGGATATTGGAATTGATGTCCGTTCTTTTGTGCTTCCTGAAGAATCTTAATTCCTTCAGTGTAGTTGACACGAGTGAAAGGCTTGGTCAAGAAATCATTTAATCTAGTGGAGAGATTCTTGTCGACCCAGGTCTCAAAGAATTTGATATCTTGCGAGCAACGCTCCATAACTCTCTTCACTACAAATTTCAAGAAATCTTCCATTAAATCCATATCATCATTGATATCGGCAAATGCTATTTCAGGTTCAATCATCCAGAATTCTGCTGCATGTCTTTGAGTATTGGATTTTTCAGCACGGAATGTAGGTCCAAAGGTGTAGACCTTTTCATAAGCCATAGCAAATGGTTCTACGTGTAATTGTCCGGACACTGTCAATGAAGCAGGCTTTCCGAAGAAATCATCAGGTTCCTTTAGATTTGTTACTACTCTAAAAGTTTGACCGGCTCCTTCACAATCGTCTCCGGTGAAGATAGGGGTGTGGATGTAATAAAATCCATGATTATGGAAATACTCATGAATAGCGTAAGAAGCCTCACTTCTAATTCTAAATACAGCATTGAATGTGTTTGTACGCATTCTGAGTTGAGGCATGGTTCTTAAGTATTCATAAGAAGTCTTCTTCTTTTGAAGAGGATAGGAATCGTCGACAAATCCTGCTACTTTGAATTCAGTCAAATGCAATTCAAAAGGTTGTTTCATCTCAGGTGTGAGATGGAAAGTTCCTGTAACGATAACGGCTTCACCTAACTTAGCTTTTCCGGCTTCTAAATCAGTAGTAGGATTATATACGACTTGAATTGGATTGAAGCAAGAGCCGTCATTGACCCCTAAGAATCCAATTTCTTTATTTCCACGATTTGAACGAACACTTCCTTGAATAGTAAGAGTATCTCCTTCTTTTATAGAAGGCTCTTTTTCATTTAATGAATCATAAAGTTCTTTAATATATTTGACCATAAAAATAAGTCCTTTTCACAAATAAGTATTATATATGAAAAATACTCATATGTGTTAGGTGGTTTATGCGAGTGTTGCTTTAGCACTTTTTTAGCACGTGTTTTTTTATATAAATACACAATATAAAGGAGGACGACATTATGGCTACTCAATACGATATAGTTAAGGCTTATGCTGACTTGTATTATGAAAATGCAAGTGTGAAAAAGGATTTAATTGTTTTAGGATTTCAATTTGGACCTGTAAATATTAGATTTGCATTTAAATTTGATGAAAGAGGTAATATTAAAAATCCAGGCTGTTTGTTGATGAATGATGTGTATTTACTTCGCCCTGATGTGAATACTTCTCAAAAAGAAGATTTTCTTAATTCTTTTGGAGAAGATTGTTATTTTGATGAAGATGATAAAATTAAATTCTTTAAGTTTTCTTTTGAATTTACACCTCATGACTATGCCACTGCAAAAATACATATTCATGGATGCTCGGCATTGGAAGGAGCTTATATCGTATTGAAGAGAATTCAATACTATATCGGTGGTAGTGGATATGATATTTCATTGACTGAAGACAAAATGGAAAAGGCTAAAGCGAAAGCTGAAGCAAATAATGCAAAAAATAGCTTAGCTACTTATATGCCTCATAAGCCGATGGCTTATTATCAAAAAGTCAGTTTAAAAAATAGTGATGCTTTTCAAGTACACGCTGGATGTATATCTCTAGTTTTTCATAAAGGAAATTTAATTGGAATGGATCTAGCACCTTCTAGTGACTGCAGATTATCCTTGAAAAACAAAGAGTTTAAGACCCCATTTATGGGTAATTTCACAGCACAAGAGTATGAAATAGTTGAAATGTTAGCTATGTTCGATTGTACGTTAAGTCCTAAATTGATTGGAGATGTATTCGATGCTTGCTCTGGAGTTGAGATGAAAGTCAATTGTATAAATCCAGTGAAGGCACTTGACTTCTTGCGCAGTCTTGAAAAAGATTTGAAATACAATTCACTTGATAAGCCTTTGATGTACGTGGATGAATTTTTCAATACATGTTATAAGTTTTATAACACCCAAGGCCTCTTTACTGTGCCTTTGAAAAAAGTAGTCAATTCTAAAACATTTGATGAATTTGAAAATAATGTAAATCAGCTTATTAAAGTCTATATGAAGGGGTTTGTAGATGATTTAGGTTATACATTTAAATATAAATTGAAGAAATAAAGAAGTTATGAAAAAACAATGTTAGTGACGATCATTCAATTTTAAAAGCAATAGTTTATTTTTCAGAAATTGATAAAATGAAATTTAATATTTTATCGTTTGTTTTAATTGCTGAATTGGAATTTATATAAGCGACATTATAAACATGTCCTTTTGGGTCGATGTCATTGTTTATGACTTCGATATTAGGATAGTATCTTTTAACTTCTTTAAGAACATCGATGTTTATTTCACACATTACATCATCACCGGTAGAAGTTATGAATAGCATTGGTGGAAGATAAACATTATCCATTAAAACTTTAGTATTTTTAGTGTTTACATATATTGGATTTTTCTTATATTTCTTTCCAAACATAGCTCTGAACAGCAAAGGATACCAGAAATGTGTTTGACCCATGATGTCAAAATCAAAGGCTGGATGATTTAAGATTAGTCCTTTGAAATCTATGTTTAGATTTAAGCCTAGAATCGGATTGATTAGCCTTCTATCCAATAAAGAAGCTAGTGACAAAGCAAAGTATCCGCCAGCTGAATCACCTGTAAGAAAAACGTTGTTTAAATTGTATTTTCTCTCTTTAGCAACTTTTATAAATACATTTATGGAGTTTATTATATCTTCTAATTGATTGTTTACTTGAACCCCTTCTACAAGCCTATAACTCATTCCCATCACTATAAGATTCCTATGAGCCATAGTCATACAGAAAGGTCTGTTTAGCTCTTTATCGCCATAAGCCCAAGCTCCACCATGAATATCAATCAATATAGGTAGTTTAGTCAAATCTTTATCTTTTGGCCAATAAATAGAAAAAGTATGGTAAGGATCGTCATCCTCACCATACTTGAAGTCTTCAAAAGAAACATCGTCAGGCAAGACTAATGTCTTCATTCTTTTCTGATCTTCCACTTCGACATTCTTCCATACTTTGTGGAAAATCTTAAGGAAGCCTTTATAAATCAACCCCATGACTAGTTAAGCTTGTAGGTTCCTTTGAATTCACCGCTGAATGGGAATCCATCCAAATTCATACAAGGGTCTGTAGGAAGTGACAGGTCACTTCCGTATCCGGCATCTATGATGTGATCAGCTGCTTTAGCAATCATGGATGCATTATCAGTAGTGCACCACATAGGAGGAATTAACACTTCGTATTCATCCTTGTGTTTCAACACTTCACTTCTAAGATATGAATTAGCAGAAACACCTCCGCCGATTATGACCATTTTTGCGTGGAAATCTTCAGCTGCTTTAAAGGCTTTTCTAACGAATTGATTAACGAAAGCAACTTCTACAGATTTAGCGTATTCAATAACTCTTTCATCGGATAATTTTCCACCGTTTTGAGCCTTCTCTTGCTCAACTTTTCTTATGATTGCTGACTTCAATCCAGAATAAGATAAGTTATATCCAGGAACACGTGGGAAAGGAAGTTTAAAAGGTTTTACTTCAGGATGAGCTTTGCATAGCTTATCTATTGCGACTCCACCTGGATAGGGAAGACCGATTTCACGAGCTACTTTGTCGAAAGCTTCTCCAATGGCATCATCTAAAGTTTGACCGACGATTTCAAAATCTAGATGATCTTTCATCAAGATGATCTCTGAGTTTCCACCACTAGCTAAGCATGCAATCATAGGAAAATGAAAATCACCAGCATATTCGTTAGCATATAGATGTCCGGCTAAGTGATGGACCCCGATCAAAGGGATTCCAAGATAAGCGGCGACAGTCTTAGCTGCTATCACACCGACTTGTAATGCACCGGGGAGACCAGGTCCAGCTGTAACTGCCACATGAGTCAATTCTTCAGGTTTAATACCAGCTTTATCTAAAGCCATGAAGATAACTGACGCAACATTTTGAAGATGAAGACGGCTAGCTAATTCCGGATATACGCCTCCAAACTTTTGATGCTCTTTAATTTGTGTGGAGATGATATTGGATTTCATCTCTCCATCTTTTAATACAGCGGCAGCTGTTTCATCGCAGCTACTTTCCAAAGCTAGAATACATCTATTTTTACCATCACTCATTTTTGCTTCCTCCATTCCATACACAAGGCATCTATACCATTGTAGTATCCTTTTCTAATTCTGTATGTTTTGAATCCTCTATTTATATATAGATTTTTAGCTCTTTCGTTTTTGGCGTTTACTTCTAATAAGATTCTATTTACATTCATCTCTTCTAATACTTTGATCATCTCTTCCATCAAAAGTCTTCCATAGCCGTTTCCTTCATATTTTGTCGATACGGCAACGGAATCTATTTCTGCCTCATCTAGTTCTAATGTCGCTAGGACATAACCTATTGTTATCCCTTGGATTGATCCTACTAAGACTAGATGATTTTTCTCATCTAAAGCATCTATAAGGACTTGTTTATCCAAGGAATGACTAAGATTTCTTTCTTTTGCAATTTTTAGAACATCATCGATTGTTTCTTTAGAAAGTTGATTGACTATCATCATATCTTTTCAGTGTAGAGAGGAACAAGATCTTGAACATCATCGGGTGTGTATTTCTTATATGCTTCTCTAACTTGTAAAGACTCAGCTAAAGATAAGGATATAGATTCATGTCCTTGAGCAATCGCTTTAGCTCCTTCATCTATTGAAGCATAGATAATTGTTTCATTGCTGAATCCGTTTATATCTTCTAGTTTATCGGCGTGACCATCACTGATCTTTTGACCATCCTTATAAAGAGCATAAAATAAAGTGTTATGTCTATCGGATAAAATAGCTAATCCATTTTTCAATTTGGATGCTCTGAATAAGACTTCTAATGTAGGAGCACCATATAAGTCGGCTTCATGTTTTAATGCAAAGAAAACTCTAGCTTGTGTCAAAGCCATTCTTATTCCGGTTGTAGATCCAGGCCCAGTAGTAGCATAAATCTCATCTAAATCTCTATATTTGATTCCAGCTTTTTCACATAAAGACATAATCAAAGGAAACATGTTTTCCAATGTTTCCTTTGGCTTATCATCAAATCCTTCAAAGGTTTGATCTCCACTCGATATGACTACGGTCAAGCTTTTCATAGATGCATCTATGAAAAGACGATTCTTATTTAGTTCTTCCATGGCTAATTACTGCCTCCCTTGTACCATCTTTATTCATGGTCAATTCGACTGTGATGAAGTCTTTAACATTCTCGAATTCATCAACTATATACTCAGGCCATTCGATGTAACACACACCGCTTGGATCGTTCAACAATTCTGTAAGACCTATATCTCGATTTTCATTTTTATTTTCAAGTCTATATGCATCGACATGGTAGAAAGTTAAAGATGTTCCTCTATAAACTTTTATCATGTTGAATGTAGGAGAGTTTACAACCCTGTCAATTCCTAGACCTTTAGCTAATCCTTGAGCAAAGCAAGTCTTACCAACACCCATAGGTGCATAGGCTAAGATGACTTCTCCACCAGCCAAAGACTTGGCTAATCTTTCTCCAAGTTTTCTTGTGTCATTGGCAGTCTTCAAAACAAACTTTCCATAAGGTGATTTGATTTTTGCCATAATAAAAACCTTCTTTTTATTTCTCTATTTCTTCAGCCTTTTCTTCTCTTATTTCATCGGTCAAATTTTTAAATACAGTCAAGGCCAATTCTACATCGTGAGGATATTGCTCGACATTGTTCTCTTGAACTCTATCATACATAGGAAGCTCCATGATAGCAGAACCATAGTTGAGCATGAATGCAGCTTCGTTCTTATTGAATGTGAAGAACCAGTCTTGCAAGACACTATTGGGTGTCATTTTTTGCATAGCTTCGATTATTGCAGGCTTTAATGTCTCGCGTACAAACTTCTCATCGCTAGCCCAAATCACATAGTCATTATTTAATAATTCACCAGCCAAGTTATCGAATCTAGTCAATCCGTGAACATTTGTAGGAAGATAAGTATCTTTAACTTTTCTTACGACAATTAAGTAATCGTTAGGATTCTTAGCATTGACTTCATAGCTGAGGAATTTACCATATCCACCTACATATGGACTTCTACCATTGTTAGCTTTCTTTTTCTTATCTTTCTTATCTTCCTCGGCAACCGGTTGTTCTTCGTTAACTTCTTCTACCTTGTTAGGATCTTCGATAACTTTCTCTAAGGCAATTCTATTTACAAATTCATTGTATACAGGAACTGAAATTGAAACTTCTGTATCGCAGAGTGCTTTTCCGTAGTAATCCATTACGACATGTGAACGAGATTCAATCGAATCGATAGTTGCAAAGTAGTGGGTGTTGATGATGGACCAATCATCAACTTTTCCATCGATGGAATAAGTGACATTGTCCACACCGGGTTTTCCAACATATGCATCTGAGATAAATGAATCAGTCCATATATCGAGATAGTTTCCAATCTCTTTGTAGCTTTTTTTCTTTCCGACATTAGAAAGAATTAAGAAGCAAACTAATGCGACAATAGCCAATCCGAAGAAAGGCCACATCAAGCAGTTGTAAAGAGTCTTGTTTTCGGTTTGACTCAAAGTGAAGTATACGACTGCTGTAGCGACGATGAAGAAGGCAAATATTCCAACTGATATATTTGCTCCTAATCTATTAGAACGATAGTTTTTTACGAAGTTCTTTCTAGCATTTTCGATAGCGTCTGCTAACTTTAAATTGACTCCATCAACTTTTCCAGAAGCATTCTTGTAGATGAAGTTCTTTTGAACATCAGCTTCTTTCTTTGTGTAGACACCTTCCTCAGTTTCTAAAGTCTCGACTCCATTTTCATCTTTCTTAGTCTCTTCGACTTTAGCCTCGACAGGTTGGCTTTCTTTGCTTTCTTCTGCAGTAGTTTCTTCTTTATTTTCTACTTCTTTGTTCTCTGCGTTTAACTTTTCAGGGTCTAGCTCGGCCATGTTTAATCCTCCTTAGTTAAATATAGACATAAGATTATATATTACATCTTAATAAATAGACACGGCTGTAATTGGTTTTAAGTTAAATGTTTGAAATGGAAAACAAAAACAGGATGGAAATCCATCCTGTTTCAGTCGATTCAATTGAATTTATAATGATAGTTTTAGTGGAGATTTATCTATGGCGTTCCATATAGGTTTAATCAACAAACCGCCGACTATTAAATCTAAGACTAATGATATTCCAGTATATCCGGCGTTGTAAGTCAAAGAGTAAATCCAAGTAGCGGGGCTATTCCAATCGGCTATGGTAGCAAAAGCGAATACACCAGAGAAGAACGAAGAGAGAAAACGAAGCAACATAGTAAAAGTCATTGCCACGAAGAATGGCCACCATTTATGTTTTAAGAATGGCTTTCTGAAGAATCCAGCAACAAATGCAAATCCAAATCCCAAGATATAATCCAATAGTATAGAAATCCAAATAGCATTTACTGAATAGACATATCCATTATCCATCAACATATCTATTCCAGCATATACGACACCACCTAGCAATCCGTATTGCCAACCACATATCAATCCTATGAAGACTAAAGGAAGCGAGGATAAGGATACTGATCCTCCATTTGTCCAAGGATCAAATATACCTATGGCGGAGCCTATTCCTCCTAGTACAAAAGCGAAGGCGGTGAGCATTGCAGTTAGTGCCAACTTATAAATTAAATTAGACTTGCTAATTCTATCTTTACCCGAATAAGACTTTTTTTCAATTTTAATATTTTGTTCGTTCATTTCAGTAAATCTCTCAGTCGATATAAGATTATAAGACGAAGTATAAAAGAATGCCAATGAAATGCAATAAAGTTCCTACAACATATAAGGAATGAGCTATAGTGTGCATATATCTGACTTTATGACCCATTCCATGGAATATAGCTCCAAATGTATAGGCGATTCCACCAAATAATATGATTAGGAATCCGGTCATTCCAATCTCAGTTATTATGACTGGAGTAAAAGCGATGATCATCCATCCTAAGATGATGTATCCTGCCATGGATACACCGACTACGACTTTGTTGTTCAGCCAAAGACAATTGAAGACGGTCAATAAGATTCCTAATCCCCACTCGATTCCTAATACGACATAAACCCAAGTCATGCCCATTCCATAAGCACCTGGAAGTCCCAGGACTGTGATAGGAGTATAAGAAGCTGCTATTAAGAAATAGATAGTACAATGGTCTATGACTCTCAATACTTTCTTTCCTCCATTGACCCAAAGAAAGTGGTAGATAGCAGATATCGCGTATAAGAAGATAGCTCCTAGTGCGAATATAAACATTGTTGCGATGGCGGCAGGATGGCTGAAAGCATAAATTTCGCCGACACCGAAGTATGGTTTTGTCGTTACTACTGAATAGTAGATTCCAACTATCAGCATTATTATTCCTAAAGCTCCACCTATGATATGCGAGATGGCAGAGGATAAATCCTCACCTCTAGTATATTGAGGTAAGAAGCAACGGATGGAGATAGTCTCTAAATCGTTATAGGATAAATTGTCAGGCAAAGTTTGACCTGTAGCTTTAGCGTAACACTCAGCTTGCTTTTTCATATTGTCATATTTCATCTTGTTGAGAGTTGCGTTTTCTATATCTCTCATATGGCGTTTATCTTCTTTACTCAATCCGGGAAGACTTCTTTCTTTTCTACATTTCTTCCTATAGTCATTTCTTTCTTTTCTTCCTTGTCTATCGATTTCTGTGATTTCGTCTTGAGTAGGAATAGGTCCTCTAGCTACAATCTTTTTCTTCGATACAGGTCTATCGCCTTCCAAAGGAATACGACCATCGTTTGCTCTCAACTGTAAATCTTTATCTTTTCTATTAAATATATTTTTATCCATAAAAAAACTCCAGGCATAATTGTACAACACTCTTTTTATATAAGTTTATAAAAATAATAAGCCTCGAGTTTTTTTGCGTAGTTTTATTCTTGAATAGTTTGTTTTCTATTTCAATCCCCACCATCTGACATAATCGACTTCCATAGAAGCGGGTAAGTCAGAATCGTTTGGATTGATATAGTTATCAAACATACCACCCACAGCTAAATTTAATAGAATATGGAAGCTTTTATCGAATGGTTGTCCGCTATTTCCTTCTACACCTGAATATTGATTGCATTTAGAACCGAAGAAGCAAATATTATCGACATAGAAGAATAAGGAATCTGATTCCCATTCCACGGCGTAGGTGTGCCAGTCTTTCATGTTGCTCGATAAAGTTTGATTCAAATCACATGTTCCGGTGTTGTATTTATGTTGGTTGTTATTGTCGGCGAAGTGAATAGCTGCCGATGTTTCATTTGGAAGTCTTCCTTTAGCTTCCATGATATCTATTTCTCCACTATTTGGCCAGTTTCCATAAGTAGTAGTGTCAGGAAGCATCCAAAATGCAGGCCATAAACCCTGATAAGGAGGTAGTTTGATCTTAGCTTCTATTCTCCCATAGGTAAAAGCTACTTTATTAGCAGTTCTTATTCTTGCTGAAGTATAGGCTTTTCCACCTTTGTTCTCTCTTCTTGCTGTTATTTTTAATGCTCCATTATTTACTGAAACATTATCTTGAGAATAGTATTGCTGCTCGCTATTACCCCATCCTGGAATTCCATATTGTGATCCATCACCTTCTTGATAAGACCAATAATTCATATTTAATGAATTCCCATCGAATTCATCGTGCCAATTTAATTTGTATTTTTTTGGATTAGGATTCTCGTTTTCTATAGAATCTGTTTGGCTTGAGGAAGAAGAATTATTATTGGATGAAGACGAGCTTGATGTCGGAGTAGGAGTTTTATTTACTACAGTAATATTCATTTCAGTAGAGACTGAGCTATTTATGGCTAAAGAAGCATAGATAGTAGTAGATCCAATATTTTTACCAGTTATAACACCTTCTTCATCTATAGAAACTATATTTGTATTTCCACTTTCCCATATAATTTCTTCATCAGTAGATGTGTTCAATTGATATGTATGACCTAAAACTAATCTATCGATAGGGTTTGTTATTTCTATAGAATCGATAGTATTGATTGAGGAAGAACTATTGGTGGTATTATTTTTGTTACTTGAAGGCTTGCTGAATGTGAACCTGATAGGCTCACATGATGCTAGTGATACTAGCATCAACAATATAGATATAGTTTTAGTTCTTTTAATCATATTTTATCTCCGTATAAATTTTATCGATTGAAGTATAAGATAAATAATTGAAAGGGCTTTAATTATGGCTTTATTTTTTGGATGTAGAACATGGATTTTAAATACAACTGCAATCAGTTTATTAGTTTAATAGACAAGGATAGATAAAAAAACTGACCATTCATAGATGAGTCAGTTTTTATCCCTGGTCTGCATTATTCTTCTAATTTGTTCTCAATATTCTTTTCTTTCTTTTACATCGGAACTCAACTTTTGAAAAGATAAGTGTATCGAATTTAAATCAGCTTCAGAGATAGATCTATTCAGTGAAGCTAGATAATTCAAAGCCCAGACTGATTGGGAAGCATAGAAATCCGCTTCTAAATCGGTCGAGTTGTTTATCTTCTTGTATTCGGCTTGAATGAGTTTCTTCAACTCATTCATTCCGTCTATCAGTTCATCTTCGATTTTGAAGATAGCAGTGAAGTTCAATCTGTTCTTATTTAAGAAGATAAGATAGTCTTTATCATCTGTTTTCTTATCTAGTCTTACCTCTTTGTACTTTAAGAAGATTTCTTCTATGAAGTCCTTGCTTAAGTCATACTTGTCTTCGTAATTCTTATAGAATGTCGCTCTACTGACTTCACCTTGCTCTATTATGTCGATCACTGTTATTTTCTTGAAGTCTTTTTGAAGAAGCAAAGCGACATAAGCTTCTTCGATGAACTTCTTGCTTTTGAAATTTTTGTTTCCTCTCATAGCATCCTCCATAAAGCTTTTTATATTTAGCTTGTATGTGCTTTCATAATAGCTGCTAGGAAAAGAAACTGGGATGAATTGTCAAAGTTGGCTTTTTAATTGTCAAAATTGGTCTCTTCGAACTGAATAGGGAACAACAAATCTAAAGAGAAGATATCTTCCTTTAGTTTTATAGACATTTTTCCTTTATATTCTTTCATCATCATCTCTATTGATTTCAATCCAAATCCATGCATGGATTTGTCGCTCTTGGTGGTGATTCCTATCTTTGTATTTACTTTATCTTTATCGCAGTAATTCTCAATATGAATATTTATATAATCACCATAGTCTTTACTAGTTATAGCTATTACTCTTTTGCCCTCTGGTAATTGAGTTACAGCTTCAATTGCGTTCGAAATTGAATTTTCAAATAAAGAATATAAGTTCTCTTTTGGAATGTAGTTGATTTTTGAGGCATCGACTAAACAAGTAAAATGAATCTTGCTTTTGACCATCTTCATTTCTTTCTCTGCCAAGACCATATCTAAGGCTTCACAATTTGTTTTGTTCATAAACTTAAAAACATCTAAGGACGATTTTAATGAATCTAGTTCTTCCTTGTCGACTTTGGTAGATAAGTTGTCTAATCTATGCTTTAAATCATGCATCTTAACATTGATAAAATCCATGTTCTCGGCATTTTTGTTATAGTTTCTTTTATCTATTTCCCATAATGTTTGTACTTTCATCTTATCTATTGCATTTTTTCTAGATCTCAATAATTCCAATTCAGTAGTTACGATAATGATTCCGACTATCATATCGAAGGAATAGGTGCAGTACCACATTCCTTTTGAATCAAATGTGAAGGAAGTTTTCATAGCATAGCAAGATAGAATCGATATTCCTGCTAAGGCCATCAAAGTTATCAATATTTGTCTTTTTTCTTGAATCTTGTCTATTCCGATCCTAAGATCCTTGTTTCTGAGATAGACGAAATATGTAGTGAAGTAAGTTGAGCAGAATATTGGTGCTAGTATTGCAATTACATAGTACCAAAGAGATTGATCGAATCCTATTGAAATTCTTATTATCGACATCAAGCAATAGGAGAAGTTTTGAATGCAATATCCTACAGTTCCAGCTAACAATATACTTGGAATAGTAGCTTTAAAACAAATGCTCAATCCTATTAAAGACAATGAGAATGTTATCAAAGGAAAAGTCATTTGGATAGCTAAATTGAGCCAATCTATAGGAACATAACTGAAATCTCTAAGGAAATTAAAAGCGATGACAGCGATGGAACAAATAACAGCTCGTATCCAAAAGTAGCTTCTTCTAGGAAAATACTGAACTATTAAAGACTCTCCTAGTATTAAAAACAAAGGGAAGTCGATCAGTCCATATACTTGATCGGCCGTCATTGAGATATTCCTCCGTTTCTGTTTAGGTGAGCAAAGAAATCATTTAAGAAATCTTTCTTTCTATTTCTAGAGATCGATAATGTTTCTCCATTATATAAAATCACATCATTATTTTTTATAGAGTCTAAATATCTGAGGTTTATCAGGTAACTTACATTGCATCTAGAAAATCCAAGAGGTCCTAATTCATCTTCTATGGATTTCATGCTTCTTCTCTCTTTAGCTTTTATATTTTTATCTTTTGTATGATAGATTGTGTCATGCCCAAAAGACTCGATATAGATGATTTCGTTGACTAATAAGACTTGGATTCCATCTTCTATAGGAAAGCTAATTTTTCTTTGGCTATCTTTAACACTTCTTACTACTTTTTTCATTCTCAACACTAAGTCTTCATAAGACACAGGCTTTATGAAGTAATCCAAAGCGTTGTATTCATAACCCTTTATAGCTAGTGCTGCGATGTTGGTACAGAATATTATAAATACTGAATTGTCTACTTTTCTTATGGATTGAGCTATAGACATTCCGTTCATTCCACCCAATTCTATATCCAAGAAGATAACATTATAAATAGCTTTGAACTTAGCTATAAACTCTTCTCCGGTAGAGAAATGTGTTATATGAATAGGCTCATTTTCTTCCTTAGAGAATCTATCTAATGCTTTTATTAGGTTATCTCTATCGTTTGGATTGTCTTCTACTAATGCTATTTCAATCATTTTTTCTAACTCCTTCTATTTGTTTAAGACTTCTTCTCAGTTCTTTGTGACAAACTTTAATTGTCTCTTTTAGTTTTAAAGGGGTACAGTCTGTCTCTTCTTTGAAGAGATTTATTAAGTAGAATAGTAGGATTCGATTTATTGTGAGGATATGCTTATTATCTAATCCTGATGACATCATCAGCTTGGATTCGACAAAGGATTTATCTACAAACAAATCAGTGACTTGTTTGTAGATTCTTTTATTGACGTTTATTTTGGTTGCGGTATTCAAAATGATCTCATCAGAGAAATCTTCTGATATCAAAGGCTTTAATATCTTTTTGTTCAATTCAAAAGCTAGCCAATCTACGCTTTTATTTATGAGATCAGTCTTTCCTGAAAAGTATTTATAAAAAGTACCTTTGGATATCTTGATTTCTTGAATGACATCATTGACTTTTATAGATTCGACTTTTTTGCTATCAGTCAAATCCAAGAAGGCCTTTATGATCAACTCACAGTTTCTTTCTTCGATTAAAGAAAGCTCAATTATTTGCTTGGACATATTACACAATATCCATAGAAACAACTTTTTCTTTGTATAATATTAACGATATGTATATATAATTTAGAATTGTTGACTTTTTCAAATATATTTTTAGTCATTTTTTTCATCCTCTTGCCATTATTATAAAAGGGTTTACACCTTTCTAAAATTAGTATGTTTTTTGAACGGATTTGCATAAATAGTTCAAATGATAAACATTTCGACCAACATTGACAGTTCCTATCTTCCCTTTGTAAAAATAAAATGTAAACGGTTGCAAGATTCCTACATATAGATTTGAGGATAATCAACCGGAAAGGAAAAGACAAATAGTCTTTTTGGAAACAAAATGAAGACAAATTTCAAATTACTTGCTTTGCTCGGATTAACAACAATGTTGATTGGATGCAACAGCAATCCAAGCACTAATCCTTCAACTAATCCTTCAACTAATCCAAGTACCCCTTCTAATAACAAGGGTTCATCTGGAAATGGTGGAGACACAAGTGGAACTAGTGATTCTGAACATGATGTAGACTCATTAGAGCCTGGAACAGTCAATCCCGATGGGACTTCCACCGGTGACAAAGATGCAAAGGGAAAGTTTTATTCCGATTATGGAAGTTTTGCTGACGAGCAAAAATCTGCTAAGGAATTAGCTATCGACATAGCTGCCGAAGGTGATACTTTGCTCAAAAATGCTGACAATGCATTACCTTTAGCTTCTTATGAAAAGAAGGTTACTTTGTTTGGAATGGCATCAGTCAACCTGGTTACTGCTGGTGGTGGATCTGGTGCTGGAAAAACTGGCAATAATGGAATTGCCTACACGGGTCTTGTAGAGTCTTTGGAAGATGCAGGTCTTGAAGTCAACCCTGTCACTGTCAATCTTTATAACACCTATCACACATTAGGAACAATCAATAATGAGCTTCCTGTATCCGACTACACTCCTTCTACTATCGCTTCTTATTATGGATACAGCGATGCTGCAGTCATCACTTTCTCAAGACAAGGAACTGAGAACAAGGACTTAGCAACTAACCAAGTGAAAGATCATACAAACCCCGATGATCACGTGTTGCAACTCGATGACAACGAAGTCGCTTTGGTTCACCACGTCAAGGAACACTTCTCCAAGGTCATTGTTGTTATCAACTCTTCTAATATTATGCAAATTCCTGAATTGGCCGAAGAGAAGACCGATTCCAACTTGGGTGTCGATGCAATTCTTTGGGTCGGTGGAGTTGGAAACAATGGTGCTGAAGCTATCGGAAGAATTTTAACAGGTGTTGTCAATCCTTCTGGACATACATCCGATATCTGGACTAAGGATTTCACCAAGGATCCTTCCTTTACAAACTTAGGATGGCAGACCCAAAACAAGAATGCTGATGGCTCTAGAATGAATGCCTTCTTCTATGATGAAAGCGGAAAGATGACTAACTACGCCGATCTCGAATACAGAGAAGGTATTTACAACGGATATAAATACTATGAGACAGCTGCTACTGATATGGGTGGACAGACTGGTGAGAAATGGTATCAAGAGCAAGTTCTTTATCCATTTGGATACGGACTTTCCTACACCACCTTCGATTGGGAGTGGCAAGGAATAACTGATGCTGCAATCACCAAAGGCAATCAAACTATTGAAGTTCAAGTCAAAGTTACCAATACTGGTAATGTAGCTGGTAAGGATGTTGTACAGGTCTATTATTCAGCCCCTTACACCAAGGGTGGAATTGAGAAAGCTTCTAATAACCTTGTCAACTTTGGAAAGACTAAGTTGCTTCAACCTGGAGAGTCTGACATTGTCACAATCGACTTTGTTGCTCAGGATATGGCTTCTTATGACTGGAATGATGCCAACGACAATGGTTTTGTCGGATATGAATTGGAAGCTGGAAATTACACAATCTCAGCTAACAGAGATTCACACACTCAAGTTCTTTCATATACTGCCGCAGTTCCTACTGCATTAGAGCTTTCCACCGATTATAAGACTGGAAAAGAAATCACTCCTATCTTCTCTCAAGATGATGATTACAATTCCACATCAGAATCATTGCTCAGCCATTCGATCTCTAGAGCAACTGGATTGAAACAACCTGAGCCTGCTTCAGTTGCTGATCGTACTTTGACAGCTAATCAAATTGCACGTCTCGACGATCAGGATGTCTACAATCATTACGAATTATCGGAAGCTGATCCTTGGTATGTCAATTCTGTACCCTCTTCATGGAATCAAGGCGAGAAGAACAATATCAAGCTTGCCGATCTCTCTGGTGTCGATTATCAAGATTTGAAAATCGATGAAAATGGAGAAGTCGTCGAAGGAACTGATGAAGGTTCACAAAAGTGGTCTAAGTTGATGAATGAATTGACTTGGAAGGAAATGTCAGACATCGTATCTGGTGATGCTACTAGTGGTCCTAACATGACCAAGATTGATGCCATAGGAATGGATGCCAACAACTATGCTGATGGTCCTGTCCAAATTAAAGGTGGAACATTGTTTACTTCAGCTCCTATTCTTGCTGCGACATTCAATGTTATATTAGGTCAAAAGATGGGACGTATGGTTGGAAACGATGCAATTTGGGTTGGACTTTCTCAATGGGCTGGTCCTGCTATGAATACTCATCGTTCACCATTCTCTGGACGTAACTTCGAATACTATTCACAAGATGGATGGCACGCTGCAAGAATTGCTGCGGCTGTCGTCAAAGGTGCTTCTTCTAAAGGATTGATTTCCTATGTAAAGCACTTCTTCTTGAACGATCAGGAATCATATCGTGCCGATTATGGTGGTGTCTGCACCTTTGTAACTGAGCAAGCTATGCGTGAGCAATACTTGAAGCCATTCGAATGGGCATTGAAGTATGGAAACTCCATGGGTGTTATGTCTTCATTCAACCGTATCGGATTTGCGGTAACTGCCGAATCTTATGCAGTACACCAATACTTGCTCCGTGATGAATGGGATAGCAAGGCTGATGTATGTACAGATGCTTGGGCTAAGGATTATGTTCCTGTAAACCTCATGGCTTATGCAGGATCTGACCAGCTCTTAGGACAATCTTCTACTTATTCTAAGAATGCAATGGACCATGGTACATGGAACGAGACCGAAAAGATGGTTTATACCAAAGCTTCAGCTTCCTCCACAACCGATGATAAGAAGAATCCTTCATTCTACTTCGCTGTAAGAAGAAAAGCTCAACGTGCTTTATATGCTAGAGCTAATTCGACAACTGTAAAGAACGGAATCTCTGCAGGTGCTGTATTCTCAGTCGATGCCGAATATAATGTCAACAACTCTGTATCTATCGCTTCTGGTGATATTCAATTCGCAATCGATGATACTGAAAAGGGAAAATTGGCTGAGTTTGGTCTCTCTTTAGTCAATGGTAAGGTCATAAGTGGTAAGGCCACCAAAGAAGGAACTGTCACTATTTCAGCTAAAGTCAACCAAGATAACTGGATTTCTTCTACCGCTAACATCACTGTCAATGTAAAGAGTGCTATCCATGTCGATGGAAATGCTATGTCTACTGGCAAGTCAGCTGCAACTTATGAAGCTAACAAGCCTATGTCTATGAAGGTTCAAGTACCTGCATTGGCTTACTTCACAGAAGTACCTGGTGGTGCAAAGTTCTGGGGTATGTCAATGAATGGATTGATCGTCAATGCATATCAAGATCCTGCCGATGATTCATGGCATCAAAGAAATGAAGATAAGACTGCTTCAGATATCATCACTATCGATGCTGCTACAGCAAAAGATAGCAAGATTTATGACTATAAGTTCTCCAAAATTCCTGCAGGACTTACTGCTGTCAAGCATGAGAAGTCAGTCATGGGTAAGGCTAACAAATCCAGCTATGATGTAGTCGATTACTACACCTTGGAAGGAACTTTGGCTAGTGGAACTTACACTGTCGATGTCGATCTCACATACTATACAAATGCTTATATGTCCGGATGGATTTTCGCTGGAACTCCAACTGAGTGCCATTACACCGGAACTATCACTTTCACAGTAGCCTAATCCGCTTTCTATGAATAATAAATTGACCTTGGCGGATGTTTCGTCAAGGTCAATTGTTTATTTATGGATGTTGCCAAGTTTGTCTTCACGAGTACAAGTTTTGGCACTTTTGTCACTAATTGAAAGCCTTTTCTTAAAATTTGATTGAAATCAGGTTCATTGGATGAACCAGGAGGAAAAAATGAAAAAAAATAGTTTAAAGATTTTTGCTTTATTGGCTTGTATGTTCTCATTGGCTAGCTGTGGAGGAAACAGTGATTCAGCTAAGCCATCTAATAAGACTAACAATACTGCTTCAGTAGAACCTAAGCCTGATACTGGTTCTGGTAAAGATACTGGAGGAAAAACTGATACTGAAGTCAGTGATAAGAATGTATCTAAAATTGCTGTAAAGACTAATCCTACCAAGATGTCTTATAAGATAGGTGAAACTTTCGATCCTGCAGGTGGTGTTTTGACTGTCACATATAAAAACAAGTCAACTGCTGAGCTCGATATGACTGACTCTAGAATCACTTATACGACATTGAATACTACTGTTACCAACGCAAACGCTTCTATAAAAATTACTTTTGGTGGAAAGAATGCTACTTTGAGAAATATCGTTGTCACCAAGCAAACATTCGATATCACATTTGAAACTAATGAAGGAAGTGAAATTTCTAATTTAATAGTCGAAGATGGAAGTAAAGGCGAGAAGCCTGCTGACCCTACAAAGAGTGGATATACATTTGATGGATGGTACATTGATTCTCAATTGACTTTAGCTTATGATTGGAATAGCTCAGTCACTTCTGCTATTACTTTGTATGCGAAATGGTTGACTGAAGGTGCTACTACCTACAATGTCACATTTAATTACAACCATTATGGTGCAATTCCTGAGACTAGAATTTTGAAAGTTGAATCTGGAAAGCCTGTTTCTAAGATATCGGTGGATCCTTCTAGAAAAGGATATGACTTCGGCGGCTGGGTGACTTCCACCGGTGCTAATTATTATTTCACCACTAATGTTACCGGTGATTTGACTTTGACAGCTAATTGGAAACGTTCTACAACTGAATATGTTGGAGCACAAACTTACAAGTTTGAAGCTGAAGATATTGACTTCACTGGAATCATTGGAGCTGGACTTTCTGGAACCACTACTGAAGCTGGTGCAATTGTTACCAAGCCTGGATTCAACGCTTCCGGAGATAAGTTTGTCTCTTATATGTATAAGAGAGGAAATACTCTCAAGTTCGAAGTCATTTCCGATGTTGCGAAGACTGTCACTTTGAAGGCTAGTATGTCTCAAGAGATTGAAAACTATTCTTACAATAAAGACAATTATCAAATCATTGCCAACGGAAAGATTTTGGATTATGGAACCATCACTTTCAGTAATGTTCCTGCAAGAGTTGGTGATACTACTGATCCTGAACCTTTCAAGGAATTTACATTGGGAACTGTTGATCTCAAGGTTGGAAACAATGAATTTACATTTATGACCAATAACTCTGATGATATCAGCGGTACAACAATGGCTGCTCATGCACCCTTGCTCGATTATATTGCTTTGAGCGGCGATGACTTTGTTGCTGAGTGGGACAATGTCAAAGGTTATCCTGTCAAGAACTACTAAAAAACGGAATAAATTCTTATGATGATAAAAAAACTATGGAAAAAGAATAGCTTCAAAATATGGTCTATAACTTCCGGTGTTTTGTTAGCTACTGTAATAGCTGTACCTATCGTATTGAATACAGCTTTGGCCGATGTTTTGGACTTTGCTTTGGGTGGAGCCGATCCTATCTTTAAAGAAGGTGAACAGTCAGCTTATGTGAAGTCTTTTAACAGCAAAGACGAAAGCAAAGCTAATGCTGACAATGTTAACGTTAAATTGAATGAAGAAGGAATGGTCTTGTTGAAAAACAAGAACAATGCCTTGCCTTTAGCCAAAGGTTCTAAAATTTCTGTCTTTGGAAAGAATTCTGACAACATCGCAATCGGTGGATCTGGTTCAGGTGCTGCTAGTGGAGATTTTATCGGTGTTAACGAATCTTTAAGAAATGCCGGATTTGAAGTCAACCCAATACTTGAGAATTTCTATCACGATAACAAACTCTCAGGAGAAGGACGTTCTTCAGCTTCTGGCGACTTGGATTCAGGAAAACCAGTCACATTGAAAACTGGTGAAACTCCTCAGTCTTCTTATACAAATGAAGTAAAAGATAGTTACAAGAATTATCAAGATGCCGCTGTTATAGTTCTTACTAGAATCGGTGGAGAGGGTATGGATCTTCCTATGACCATGGATGGTGTGGAAGGTGCTAGAAAGAGCGATGACCACTATCTTCAATTAGACAAGAACGAAGAAGATTTGATCGTTGCAGTAACCAATGGCGGATTTAAAAAAGTCATAGTCGTAATCAACTCTGGATCTGCTATGGAATTGGGATTCTTAGAAGAAAATGCTAAATATGTCACTCAAAAAGGATATACGATTGATCCATCTAAGATTGATGCTGCTATTTCTATTGGATACCCAGGAAATTCTGGATGCAAAGCTTTAGGTGAAATCATTGCCGGAGATGTAAATCCTAGTGGAAAGACTGTCGATACTTATGCTACTGATTTCAAGAAAATGCCTTCTTGGAAAAACTTTTCTGTAAATAACGATTTTGATACTGAAGGTGGACTTGGTGACCAATATATGATTGGTGATCAAGCTAAGCTCTACTATTTTGCTGATTATGAAGAAGGTGAGTATGTAGGATATCGTTATTATGAGACACGTGCTTTTACTGATGGTAACGATTGGTACGATGCCAATGTAGTATATCCTTTCGGATATGGGTTGAGTTATACGACATTTTCATGGAGTATCGATGCTACAACAGTTCCTTCTACACTTGATCCAACTAATGAATTTACTGTTGAAGTTGTGGTAAAAAATGAAGGAAGTGTCGCAGGTAAAGACGTAGTAGAAGTTTATGCTAAAGCTCCTTATAAAACTGGTGAAATCGAAAAGCCTTATGAGATATTGATTGGATATGCCAAGACTGGCTTATTAGAGCCTGGTGCTAGTGAAAAAGTATCGATCGATATCAATCCTTACTACATGGCTTCATATGATTATAATGATGCCAACAATAATGGATTTAAAGGCTATGAATTGGATGCTGGAACTTATTCATTGAGTTTCAACAAGAATTCACATGAAAGCATAAGATCATTTGATATGGAATTGGCTGATAATTATCAATATGCTGAAGATCCTGTGACTGGAACTGAAGTCAAGAATCTTTATACTGATAATGAAGATGCATCATTTAATAGTGATTATCAATTGAAGACTATTCTTTCTAGAAAAGACTGGGAAGGGACATTTCCATCTCCCAGAACTCAAGAAGAAAGAACTGTCAGTCAAGACTTTATAGACAAATTGAATGATAAATCTACTAATAATCCTAACGATTACGATAATGATCCTCAATTCGATTATCCTACAGTAGATGATACTAAGTTATATACAATTTATGATTTGTTGTATAAGGATAATCTTGATGCCGATGGTAATTATGTAGTCGATGAAGAAGGAAATAAAGTTCGTGGCGAATGGGTTGGAGAAGTCTCATTTGATGATGAGAGATGGGACAGATTGTTGGATCAAATGAACTTGGCAGAAGTTGCCAACATGTATAATACAGCTGCTTATAAGATTGCAGGTGTTGATAGTGTTGGTCTTCCTGTTGTGACTTGTGCTGATGGTCCTGTCGGTTGGACTAGCTTCATCAATCCTGGTTTGTTTGAGAAGACTGCATCATATTCTTGTGGTGTAACTGTTGCATCCACTTGGAATGATGAACTCATTTCTGAATTTGGTGCTGCTGTCGGTGAAGAGGGATTGATTGGAAACGGATCTACTCCTTACACTGGATGGTACGCTCCTGCTATGAATATTCATAGGTCTCCATTCGGAGGAAGAAACTTCGAATACTTCTCAGAAGATTCTCTTCTTTCTGGAAAGGTTGGAGCTGCTGAAGTGAGAGGCTGCAGAAGTAAAGGACTAGTAACATTTGTCAAACACTTCGCTGCTAATGAACAAGAGACGCATCGTTCTATTTCCGGTGATTGTTCTTGGATTACTGAGCAAGCTTTGAGAGAAATCTATTTGAGACCTTTCGAAATCACAGTCAAGGAAGGAAAGACATTGGGAATGATGTCATCTTTCAACAGAATCGGAACTCGTTGGACTGGTGGTGATTATCGTTTGTTGACTACTATCCTTAGAGATGAGTGGGGATTCAATGGAGCTGTCATCTGTGACTTCAACACGATTCCTACTTATATGGATGCAAGACAAGAAGCATATGCAGGTGGTGATTTGAATTTGGCTACTATGGCTTCATCAGCTTGGAATTATGATGAATCCAGCATAGGCGATCAATTGGTCTTGAGAAGAGTCTTGAAGGATGTCTGCTACAGCATTGTCAATTCAAACTCCATGCAAGGTACTGTAATTGGTCAAACTGCTCCTAAGTGGTTTTGGATCAACTATGCATATATCTTTGGAATGTTAGGTGTCATCTTAGTTTGGGGTGGAATTGTAATCACCTTAGATATTAAAAAGATAAAAGCTGAAGAAAAAGCCGAATCAGACAGTAAATAATAATTAGTCTTATGCTATAAAGTCATCCGTTTTATGCGGGTGACTTTTTTATATATTTTCTATATATCAATTTTTATGAATTGGATTTAATTTTCATAACTTTATAGATATCGCTTTTTGAATTTAGTTATTCTTTTTTAAAAATTTAGTCTTAAACTAGATATGCTTTTATATTTAGGTGATTTACTAAAAATGAACATATTTAATGTTTTTAAAAGAAATAAGGATATTGTCAAATTGGCAGTTCCTGTATTTTTGGAACTGATATTGAGTGTAGCCATGGGCTATATAAATCAATTTATGTTAGCTGGAATTCCAATAGCTTCTAATGCTGTAAGTCAAGCAAATCAAATATCCAATATCTTTATCGTTTCTTTCTCTGTCTTTTCGACTTCTTCTTTAATATTGATAACTCAATTGAAAGGAAGTGGAAACAATGAATTGTTGAATAAAGTATATTCATTGTCTTTTTGGGTTAACTTTATTTTAGGAGTAGTTGTCAGTTCATTGGTGATTGGATTAGCTAATCCTTTGTTTAGGATGATGCAAGTGGCAGACAATGTTTTCCCTTATGCAGTCATGTATCAATATGTGAGTGGTGCATCGATAATATTTTTGGCTTTGAATCAAGTACTGTCTTCTTTCTTAAGAGCTAACAAGAAAATGACACAACCTATGCTGATAGCTGTGATTACAAATGTTGTTAATGCTATAGGTGTCGCAATAACATTATGGGCTTTTCCTGATGGAACTTTAGATCCTATTCAAAAAGTGATAGGGGTAGGATTATCTACTTTGATATCTAGAGGTGTCGGATTTATTCTTTCTTTAGTATTCTATGTCAAGTATGTATCTATTTCTTTGTCATTCAAAGGAATAAGACCTTTTCCAAAACAATTGTTCAAAAGGCTTTTGACTATTGGGTTACCTACAGCAGGAGAGACTTTATCTTATAACTTTTCTCAATTAGTCTTGATGATAATAGTTAATTTGTCTGTCTCAGTTTTAATGCAAAATCTAAGAAGCTATATCATGACTTTCACTTCCATCATCTATTTGTTTGCTAGTGGAACTGCTACTGCTATGCAAGTTGTCGAAGGAACATTAGTAGGTGAAGGCAAGAAAGATGAGACGGAGAGACTAGTCAAAGATATAGGTGTTATGGCTAGGACTGTGTCACTCATAATGTCTTTGCTAATAACTGCTATAGCCTATTTTGTCTTTTATTATTTGATGGGAGAAGCCATAGCTGATCCTTCTACCAATATAGAAGGATTTACACAACACGATATAGGACTTGTCGCTGTTTATTGCATGTTGATAGATATAGTATTGGATCAAGGAAGAGCTACTAACCTAGTCTATGTCAAAGGATTAGAAACAGCAGGTGATATATCATTTCCTGTCTTGACTTCAATCTTTACAAGTTGGGCTTTGACTGTTGGAGTATCAGCTTTATTATGCATTGTTTTTAAATTAGGAATATACGGAGCTTTTATCGGTGCTTGTTTGGATGAATGTGTTAGAGGAATAATATTTGAAATTAGATGGAAGTTAGGCAAGTGGAAGGATAAGACTTTAGTCAAAAATATCTAAAATCAATCATTTGATTTACTAATAGAGTATCTAGTAAAAACGAAAACGTAGGTCGTATTTTGAAAGTGCTTTTATTACTTTTTCTTAAGAAATTCTTTATACTTTAAGCGTTGTGTTTTTTTATGCGAGTTTGAGATTAGCAACACTATTCTTAAATTCAAAAATGCTTATTATTAAAATGTTAGAAAAGGATTCTTTTTAGAACAATTTTTTGCGTTTGATAATATGCATTTGTCGAGACTATAACCACTTTTAATTTACTTAAAGGAAAAATCAAAGAAAATGAAAAAGAATCGTAAATTTCTCAGCTTATTTCTATCCGTTTTATCTTGTGCAACTTTAGTATCTTGTGGAGAAGGCAATAATACTAGTACTCCATCTAATACTGGTAATGTTACTACACCTTCCACTCCCTCAGCTCCTTCCAGCAAGCCTAGCACAGATGAAAATAATTCATCTAAAGATGAAGATGAGAAAAAGATTTATACAATAGCTGAATTGATAGCTATGATGCCTAATGATGGTAGTGCCACAACTGAAAGATACTATGTTAGAGCTACAATTAAATCTATCGATGATGCTGGTTATGGTTCTATGACTATCGAAGATTCAACAGGAACATTGTACGTTTATGGTACATATAGTTCTGATGGTGTAAAGAGATACAGTGAATTAGATGAGAAACCTGTAGAAGGTGATACAGTCTTACTTTATGGAACAATTCAAAACTACAAAAACAAAACTCCTGAAATAAAGAGCGGATGGATTATTGAATTTACAAAAGGAACTCCTTCTTGGAGTGAAGATGACTACACAGAAATGACTATAGGTGAAGCTAGAGAAGCTGCTGTAGATTCTTTGGTTAAGGTTACTGGTGTAGTCTCTAGAATCACATTTGCCAGTGGAATGAAGCCTAATGGATTCATAATCGTCGGTGATAATAGCTCCATATATGTCTATGATAGCAAGATTGCTACAGCAGTTTCCGAAGGAAACAAGATTACTCTTTTAGCTAAGAAGACAATGTTTATTCCTTCTAAAGAAGCTAGTTCTGCCAAAAAGTTTGGATATAAAGGAGCCTGTCAATTGATTGATGGACATCTATTATCCAATGATGAATCGACTAATGATTTGGATTTGTCATTCGCTCAAGAAAAGACAGTCAAAGAAGTTATTGAAACTTCTCCTTCTGACAACATTACTTCCTTGATTTATCATAGCAATGCACTTATCAAGAGAGTTCAAAAAGAAGGACAGAGCTTTGTTAATTATTACATCGATGATTTAGATGGTAAGACAGGAAGCTATGTTTATACTGCATGTGATGGTAAAGATTTTGCTTGGATGGATAAATATGATGGAAAGATATGTTCTGTTTATTACACAGCCTTAAATGCAAAATCAACTTCTACTGGAGTTTTATTTAGATTCCTTCCTATCAAGATTGAAGATAACAATAATTATCAATTCGATAAAGCAGAAGCTCCTAAGTTTGCTGTCGAATATTATGGATTAGAGCAATTTGATACATCCTATAGTGCAGACCCTAGTAAAGAAATGCTCACTTCAGTAACATCTGATTTATTGAACTTTGGAACAGCTACTTTGTCTTATTCTTCTAACAATACTGCTTTAGCTTATTTTGAAACTGGCAAGGATGGTAAGGTTATATTCCATATTAATAGTGGAACTGAAGGAACAGTAACCATTACTGTCACTGGTCATTTGGATGGTCAAACAGACTTTTCTAAGACTATGGACATAAAGATTACTAAGCCAGTTGATGTGAGTTCAGCAGTTAATGTTAAAGCTGCAATTGATGCTAGTAAAGATACTGAATTATTAGTCAAAGGTGTCATAGGACCTTCTTTAGTAAACAAGGACGGATTCTACTTGATAGATGACACCGGAAGCTTAGCAGTAGTTATGAATTCAAGGGATGAATTAGAAGGACTTCAAATAGGTCAAACAGTTTATATCAAAGGAAAGAGAGATTTGTTTGCTAGCACCCGTAAAGATACTCCTTCCTATTTTGAGCGTTGCATGACTGGTTGTCAAATAGTTAAAAATGAGTTTGGAAATGTGGATTATTCAACAGCCTCGTTTATTAAAGGCAAGACCTTAGCTGATTTGATAGCTTTACCTGTTGCTGATAATTATCATACTGCCGAGGTATATGTTATTACTGCCGGTTTGAAATTTGTTTCAACCAAAAATTATTCAAATGCCTATTTAAAGGATGGCGATAGTGAAATGCGTCTTTATTGCACTAATGCTGCAGGCCAGTATGGATGGATCAAACCTTATGAAGATGATACTAAGACCTACACTATGGAAGTTGCTGTCTGTAATTGGAATGACAAAAATTATTTTACAGCTTGTCTCTTATCAATCACTGATTCTAATGGAAACAAGGTGATGAATACCTTAAACTTCAATAGTTAATTATAAGTTGTATATTTAAAGAAAATAAAAGCTCAGCCGTAATTGTGTAGGCTGAGTTTTTATTTTTGTCTCTATAAATTTTTAATAATCTTAATCGGCTTGCTCTTCAACGCTTTGATACAAGTAATCAATGAGGTTATAAGTCCTATTCCGATTATCACTGCTAGTAATAATCCGATATTGAATATATTGAAAGTGAAATAGTTGAGCATAATCCAATTATTCAAAATTGGGAATATTATTCCTAATGCGATTAAATCAAATAAAAATATAATCGAGGAAATCAACAAGGAATCAGTTATAGTCAGTTGGATAATTCCTAATTTTGTACATCCCATAGACCTTAATATTCCAGCTCTGATTTCATTCTTTTTAGTGTTGGCGAAGCACAAATTTATAATCATTAGAATAGCTATAGCTAATAAAGCGCATATGATTATAGTAATTATATTTCCTGTGGTTCCATATCTGAAATTAGTCAAAGAATCGTATGAATAATAGTTGTTATTTATAACGGCATAGTAATTAAGGCCATTTTCATCTTTGACATTTAATGATTGGATAAATCTTAAATCCTCATTGATGTCACCTGATAAACGATAGACATATGTATAAGAGAGGTTAGGCTCTTTGTAAACTTCTTCTTGATATCCAGCTTTTAGATAAGGATAGCAACAAATTGAGCTCCCTTTTAATAACTCTTTGCAGTCCTTATTGAGATTAGTGCTTGTATTTAATAGGATAGATGGCAAGTCATCAATTTTAAATACACCAGTAATCTTATATCCACATAGGGTCTTGCCTATTAATTCATCGTAATTCTTTGATCCCTCAAATGTATTTTTCCCATCTCCATAATCAAATGTATAGATATGCGCATATTTGATTAAGCCGTAAGCTAATGTATCGGGCAAGGCAATTTCATTATAATTCTGAGGAAGTCTACTATTCTCAGTAGCTTTTTCAAATCCTATATAAGAAAGATCGATATCAGGATCTAATTCTATTGCTTCTTGACTTTGTGAAGATGAGTCTTTAAGTACATATTTAGTTAAAGGGTCCAACTTAGATGTTTCCGTTCCAAATGCTTGTAAATAACCACCTTTCATTCTTGTCATTTGGAATACATTTTTAGTATTTGAATTTAATTTTTCTTTTTGCTCTGTATTAGGAGTTATAGAAGTATCTACGAAATCACCATCTGGAGAATACCCTTGAAATCTTGTTTCTAAAAAAGCCATTCTTGATGTTGTTTGATATTGCTTATCTAAAAAGATTTTGTTTTGATCGGCATTAATTATGGATAAGAACAATGTCATTGCAACGGTTGAAATAATTGTTATGAATAAAGATGTGAATAATCTAATCTTTGATTTGGCAATAGATTGTAGACTCAACTTAAAACTATTTTTTATTGATAATAACCCATGTTTTTTATCTTTAGTCTCTTTATTGCTTTTATCTTTAGAGATAGCTGAATCGGTGTTATTTAAGCCTTCATTATTTGTTATTTTGCAAATATTACCTGCTTCTAATTCGATTGTAGAAATAGCGTATTTGGAAAAGAAATCTAAATCATGAGTTGAAACGATTATCAATTTCTCTTTTGATAATTCACCGAGCAATTTAGCTAAATCTGTTGCATTAGATTTATCTAATGAAGAGGTTGGCTCATCCAAACATAATATATCTGGATCTTTAATTAGTGTTCTAGCTATTGCTATTCTTTGCTTTTGACCTCCAGATAATTCGTTTGGATGTCTAGATAACAATTTATCCAATGATTCTGATTTATCGGGAAGATTTACTTTTTTTAATATCTCCTCAACTACTGATTTATCATAATGTGATTTAGCTAAATCAAAAGCTAAAGATAGATTATCTTTAATAGATAATTCGTTGATGAGATTTAAATCCTGAAAAACTATTCCGACATTTTTATTTCTATAATTGTCATAATTTGATTTATTTATTTTAGTTCCTTTAAATAATAAATCACCAGATGTTTGTGAATCTAGCCCGGATAATATATTGAGTAGAGTTGTTTTACCAGACCCACTTCTTCCGGTAATCAAATATAGACCTGTTTCATTGAAAGAGTAAGAAAAGGAATTTAAAGCTATAGAATCATTTTTTTTATATTGCTTTGTTAATTTTTTCGCTTCTAACATAATGCAAGGCTCCTTTCTATAATTATTTTAAATTATGATACTAAAATTTTCAGTGACAATATTTGATCTTTCTTGTAGTTCTAACATTCTTCCGACCGGATAGTCATGCGAATCAGTTGGCATAGGTGTACTTGCACTTCTTTATAAGTTTTTGTTGCTAATAAATTGATTTTGCTGATTGATAGTATTGGCTTGGCAAAAAGGCTTTCTTAATCGAACAGGATTTTATCAAGGTTACAATTCCTTATTTGAGGCTTATTGCTCATAAATCGTCAATAAGTGAGCAATAAAACAGCAAAAAGTGAGCATAAGAAACATAGGCCCCAGTTAATCAATTCCGTCTTCCAACCTTATTTGAAGTAAGTCACGTTCCTTTTATTCCCAACTTTATTCCCAACCAAATATTATTGGAAGTTGGGAATAAAACAGATTGCCCGCACAGGTATTTTTTAAATCAGAGGCTGCTGCCTAATAAAAAAATCCATTGATGCGTTTGTTCTCTAGAACCCCTAAGGAAATCCTGCGGATTGCAAGCCATTTTAGCAGCATTTTATATCCCAATGGCCGATTTTCGCTTCCGGCAGAGAAAATCGATTCAATCATATCTCCAAAGATCTTTGGATGATTCCAAGGATAACCTGAAATATTCCCCCAAACTAGCTTGACTGAATTTTTGAGTGGTCGATATCTCGTTTTGGTCCTTTTAACCGCTTTTCGGCAGGAAAACGGAGAGGTTCATCGCCTCTCCGTTATCTAAAATGTGCCGATTTTCAGGCACTTTTACTCATCAGTGCAACTATAGTCTCCACATGTGTCGGCGACATACGAGGAACATGTCAACCATTACAGGGTAGGTTATGAAAGGAACATATCAACCGGATGTGTTTTTCAACAGGTCAATAGGAAATTGAAGACAACCATCCTAGTGAGAGGAAATATGAAAACACCTATTTTCTATGCAAGCATGAATTGTAAAGTTTGAAGATATGTACGACGTATTACAATAAGCACTTGTGCTTCCTTCAAGAGTATAAGCGCCATTAAAAAATCTGTATAGTTTTAATTAGAGTAGTTAATTCTATAGTTATTTTACAACCTTCCAGACTCCGTTTTTGTTTGAGCCTTCCCTCTTAACACATCCCTTTTCCTGAAGGCTGGCAAATATTCTCGAAGCCGTTCTTTTGGATACTCCAAGAATTTCAGCAGCTCCAGTTAGCGTGATTCCAGGCTTTTGAATAATCACGCCTATAAGAGACAGCTCATTCTTGGACAAATCAGAATTTATATTGCCATTTATATTGCCATTTATGTTGCCATTTATTGTGCCACGGTTCTTCATGACCTTCTTGTTGAAGGGGATGGTTACCTGGATGAATCCGTCCTGGATATCAAAGGCTTCCTTGCCATAGGCGGAGATGATCCTGACGGTGCCATGGCCAGTTTTCTCCGTCGTATTTTCGCCAAAGTAAAAAGGGCTCCAACCGAACCAAATCGGTCAAAACCCTTGATTTTTAGCCTTTTTTAGTTGTTTTTGATGTCCTTTCGACAGAGCAACGTGATGCACTCAACAAACATAATTTTGCCTCAAAAAACATATCCAAAATACAACCAAAGTTATGAAGTCGACCCCTTTTGTAGACCTGTTTGGCTGACAGCGCAATAGGTAAGAGGCAACCACCTCATTGGAAAACGATGAGGTTGATATGTCTCTATCATTGTTTAAATGACTGAACTAAATCCATTCCAAAGCATTGCTACAACGACGATTATGTTTGCTTTTCAGCACCTGTTTTTAAAGTGGTTGATCATTAACTTTCCAATGCCCTGATTTGTTAGAGCCGATTTTTTCTATTAGCCCATTAGATTTTAGGGATTCAACCGCCCTATTCTCCTCAACAGCCTGAATAAGGTTCAAGGGCGTCACAGTAAATCGTAGAAACAGCATCCCCTGAAGCTTCATAAAATCAAATGCTATGGCAAGGTCTGGGATATTAGGAGGGCTTAGTAACTCAAGGAATTGCGGAAAGTATTGTCCAGCCAAAGCGGCAGAGGTATAATAATCAAAGGAAATGATGTCTTCCGGACACCGATAAGGTATCGAACCGCTTTGTTTGCAAAGCTGACGACGTCTATGTTACTAAAACATCAACGTTCGTTTTTTTTCCCCCGGGAGATTTATCTATGACATTCTTTTTCACCTTGTTCGTCATCATGTTTTTTGGCTTCGCACTCAATCGCTTGGCGAAGCTCGTTCGCATCCCTGCGCTTGTCTTTTATCTTCTTTTTGGGATGCTGCTATGCTTCGTTGACTCGAAGGTGTCAAGCCCCTCCTTCCGTATACTGGATGATGGGCTTATGGGCATTTCCTCCTACATCAAGAAAATAGCCCTGATCATCATTTTGTTGAAGGCAGGGCTCTCCCTCGATATGAGGGATCTTAGAAAAGTCGGCAGGCCCGCCATCCTGATGTCGTTCCTCCCCGCCAACGTCGAGATGGTAGCCGTGGGCTTGCTTGCTCCATTGTTCTTTAATCTGTCTTACACGGAGAGTTTTCTTCTCGGATCGGTTTTGGGGGCCGTTTCTCCTGCGGTAGTCATTCCGATGATGAGCAAGCTGCTGGAAGAGAAATATGGGACGAAAGAGGGGATACCACAGCTAATCATAGCCGGAAGCAGTATTGATGACATCGTAATGATTGTCTGCTACCAGTCTTTCTTGACCTTGGAAAAAGGCGGAAGCATCAGCGCCATGACCTTCCTGAACATTCCAATCTCCATCGCCTCTGGGATTGCAGTAGGTGTTTTGCTCGGCTTCCTTCTCTCTTTGCTGCTGAAGAGGGTAAACATCGGTGTGGTTTGGAGCTTCATATTGATTCTTTCCCTCTCTTGCGGTCTGACTTATCTAGAGGAAGTCGTTTCCCCTTATTTTGGCTTTTCGTCCTTGCTTTCCATCATCACATTAGCGTTGGTCTTGCACAAAAGAAACCCTGAGCAAGCTTCCAACCTGAAAAGTGCGGCAAACCAGGTCTGGGCGTTGGCAGAAGTCTTCCTGTTCGTCTTGGTCGGCTCGAGCATCCGGATGGATTACGCGTTGCGTTATTTCTTGCCTGCCTTCCTGCTCCTTCTTTGCTCACTGTTGTGCCGCTCAATCGCCGTTTCGACCTGCCTCATTCGAACCCCCTTTGACTTGAAGGAGAGGTCATTCGTGATTCTTTCATATCTCCCAAAGGCGACTGTCCAGGCCGCAATCGGTGGTGGATTACTCGATTTGGGGAACTCGCTCCTTTCCCAAGGTGCGAGCAACGCCGCGTCTGTCATCGCAGCGGGGGAGATCGTCCTGTCGGTCTCGGTGCTGTCGATTCTTCTCTCGGCACCACTATCCGCCATATTGATGAATGCACTCTATCCGAAGCTGTTGAAAAAAGAGGAATGAAAAGGGTGGGCTTCTTCTTTTGTGAGTGCAATGGTCAGTTTTTGTTTTACCTTATGCCTACGTTTCTTATCAGTCAGCATGGAAGGCAAATGGAATTAACTGTCACAAATTCAAAAATAATTTCAGTTTGTGACAGTTAAGAAAGATTCAATGTATTGCCAATTTGTAATTAGTGAATTTTATGTATAGCTCCTAATATTATGAGAAATTTCTTTCTAAACTACGAATATTGTCTTACTAAATTGTTAAAGTATCAGCAATATTTGGTTGCCTTTACTCTTTATTGTTCATAATCTATTAATAAGGTAAAATATAAGCTTGCGGGGTTGAACGCTATGGACTTAAAGAATTGGATTGTTGTAACTGGTGCTAGAGAAAATAATCTTAAAAATATAAATGTAAATATTCCTAAGGATAGTCTAGTCGTATTTACAGGTGTATCAGGATCAGGAAAATCAACTTTGGCATTTGATACTATTTTTGCTGAAGGACAAAGAAGATATATCGAATCTTTGTCTTCTTATGCACGCATGTTTTTAGGTGGATTTCAAAAGCCTGATGTAGATTCTATAGATGGTTTACAACCAGCCATTTCTATAGACCAAAAAACGACATCTCACAATCCTCGTTCTACTGTTGGAACAGTTACGGAAATATATGATTATTTGCGTCTATTATGGGCGAGAATAGGTGTAGCTTATTGTCCCACGCACAATCTTCCAATAAAGCCTTTCTCTCTTCAACAAATAGCTGATATCATTTTAAAAAATCCTTTAGGGTCTAAAATAAGTATTTTTGCACCGGTAGTCAGAAATGAAAAAGGAACACATATAGAAACAATTCAAAAGTTCATGGCTAGCGGAGATAGGAAGATGAAAATTGATGGTGCTCCATTGCAATCTTATCAAGAAGCACCTCAGCTAGATAAAAAGAAAAAACATTCAATCGATTTTCATATCGATACATTTACTTTGAAGACGACATCGAAGTCGCGTGTTTTCGATTCACTTAGAGTCGCTTTGGACTTTGCTAAAGGATATGTTATTGTTCAAGTTGATGATAAACCTGAAGTCCTTTATAGTGAACATTCGAGCTGTCCTATATGTGGATTCACAGTTCCACCATTGGAACCTAGATTATTCTCATTTAACAATCCTTTGGGTGCTTGTCAAGATTGTAAAGGAATGGGTATAAAGATATCAGCTGACCCAACTTTGATTGTACCCGATAATAAGTTATCTATCAATGAAGGTGCAATAAAGCCTATGGGTAAACCCAAGGATAACAAAGAGTGGTTCTCATTCCAAAAGTTATGCAAATCACAACACATCAATATGGATGTTCCTTTCTATAAATTGTCCGAAAGGCAAAAAAAGATTATCTTTTACGGACCTGAAGATGAAGTTAATTATGTATATACCACAATGTCTGGAACTGAAATTCATTCCAGTGTTTCTGAAGGAATAAAGACTAGAATTGATAGGTTATATGCAACAACAACTTCGACATGGATGAAAGAATGGTACGAAACTTTTATGACGAGCACCATTTGTCCTACTTGCCATGGTGCTAGGCTCAACGATAAAGTCTTGTCTATTAAAGTGGGTGAATTATCCATCTTTGATGCGACAAATTTATCGTTAGATAAATTGTTGAATTTCTTCAACGATTTAAATCTATCGGATAGAGATAAGAAAGTATCTGAATTAGTTTTAAAGGAAATTAAGGATAGACTTGGATTCTTAGTAGATGTAGGTCTTGATTACTTAACTTTATCTAGAATGTCCATGACTCTATCCGGTGGAGAATCTCAGCGAATTAGATTAGCTACACAAATAGGAAGTAAATTGACTGGTGTCTTATATGTTTTAGATGAACCTTCGATTGGGCTTCATCAAAAAGACAATGATAGATTGATTGCATCTTTAAAAGAAATGCGAGATTTAGGAAACTCACTGATTGTAGTCGAGCATGATGAAGATACGATCAGAGCTGCTGACTATATTGTGGATATTGGACCTAGTGCCGGAAAGAATGGTGGAAAAGTAGTTGCTTGTGGACAAGTATCAGATTTGGAGAATTCAAAGGAATCAATTACTGGTGATTATTTAGCTGGGAGAAAATACATTCCTGTTCCTGATATTAGAAGAAAAACAACTCGTTACTTAACGATAGAAGGTGCTAGATGTCATAACCTCAAGAATGTAGATGTGAAAATTCCTTTGGGTGAGTTTGTTTGTGTCACAGGAGTCTCAGGATCTGGCAAATCTTCCTTGATAAATGAAGTCTTATACAAGAATATTCTTGCTCATTTCGGAATTGGACATGAGAAACCTGGAGAATGTAATGGAATTAAAGGATATAACAACATATCGACAGTTATAAATGTCAGTCAGGATCCTATTGGTAAAACTCCTAGATCTAATCCTGCAACTTATATCGGATTATTTGATGACATAAGAGAATTGTTCAGTCAAACATTAGATGCTAAGGAAAAAGGAATAACTAAGACTATGTTTTCTTTCAATACCCCGGGTGGAAGATGTGAAGCCTGCCAAGGTTGTGGTGTTAAAAGAATATCGATGGATTTCTTACCTGATGTCGATGTCGTGTGTGAAGTTTGTCACGGCAAGAGATATTCCGATGATGTATTATCAGTAGAATATAAGGGAAAGAATATTTATGATGTCTTAAATATGACTATTGATGAAGCGTATGACTTCTTTAAAAATATTCCTGTTATTAAAAAGAAAATCTCAGCCTTGGTCGAAGTTGGATTAGGCTATATGGATTTAGGTCAGTCATCGACAACTCTATCTGGCGGTGAAGCTCAAAGAGTCAAGCTGGCCAATGAACTTCAAAGAAAAGGTGATGGAAATACACTTTATATTTTGGATGAACCTACAACTGGACTTCATGTAGATGATATAAAGAAGCTGATATCTGTTTTGGAATCATTGGTAGATAATGGAAATACTGTTTTAGTTATCGAACATAATTTGGATTTGATAAAATGTGCTGATTATATTATTGATTTAGGACCTGATGGTGGTGATAGAGGTGGAACGATCATAGCTACAGGAACACCTGAAGAAGTCAGTGAAGTCAATAATTCATATACTGGTCAATATTTGAAGAAGATATTAGCTAAAGCACTGATGAAAGGACAAGATTAAACATGATTACTTTAAAGAAAAGTGTTGTCGTATTTGATGTTGATGGTACTTTGATATCGTCTACTAAATTAGTAGAGGATTCGATGATGGAGACTTTGAAAAACTACGATAGCAAAATAAAGACTAGAGAGGATATCAAAAAGTTTTACGGACCAGATGAAGTAGGAATGTTTAGAGGCTTGTTGAAGAATCCAACTTTAGCCGATAATGCATTCAAAGAATATCTCCAACATTATGAAGAGAATGACTTGACTTATATTCCTAAACTCATTCCTGGAATCGGTGAATTGCTGAGGGAATTGGATACTAGAAGGACTTTGAGGTTGGGATGCGTTACAGGAAGAACTAAAGAGTCTTTAGATATAACAGGTAAGAGACTGAATTTCTTGAGATTCTTCGAAGATATTGAAGTAGGATCTCCTAAAGGTGTCAACAAAGCTGAAACTATTAAAGTGTTGATGAGGAAGTTTGGTGTTGATAGAGCAGAGGTTATTTATGTCGGTGATTTAGCCTCTGATATCAAAGCGATGAAGGCGGCTGGAGTCGACATCATATCTGTCTATTACGACCATCCTGAGAACAAGGATGAATTGATGGAACTAAATCCAAATAGAACAGTAGGATCTGTAGAAGACTTGAGAAATTTACTTTTTAAATTGATTAGATAAAAAACAAAGTCAAAACTTAATAGGCTTTAAAGATAGACCTCCCAATAATGGGTTATAATTAACTTCATATGGGAGGTTTTTTGTATGCCGAGTAATACTGTTACGATGATGGAATTGGCTGCTCATTTCGGAATGAAGACTTTGGTAGGATCTATCAAAGCTTTATCTAGAACTATAGCAGCTCCAGAGACTGATAGACCAGGACCTGAGATTATGGGATTTTGGAGAGACCATGAACCTCAACGTATTTCTTTGATTGGAAACAAGGAAATGTCGTTGATTTCAATGATAGAACCTGATGAACTATATAAGAACTTTGAAAAGCTTTGTGATCCTGCGTGTCCTGGAATTGTTATTTGCCAAGGACTTGAGTGCCCTAAAGCTTTGTTTGAGGCAGCTACAAAGAAAGACTGTGCTGTATTTTCGACAAAGTCAGGTACATCTCATATTCAGTACGATATATTGGATTACTTATCTAACAGATTAGCTCCTCATACAACACTCCATGCATGTTTTCTCGAATTATATGGGATGGGAACATTGCTCATCGGTGATTCCGGAATAGGTAAATCAGAAATATCGTTGGACTTGATTAAGAGAGGTCATCGTTTGGTGGCTGATGATATGGTGGAAATAAGTTTAATCAAAGGAACACTGGTAGGAAAATGTCCTGATGTTTTAAAAGGGATGATGGAAGTTAGAGGAATTGGTGTTATCGATGTGGGAAGAATGTTTGGAATCAATGCTACTAAGGCATCAGCTAATATCGACTATGCAATAAATCTTGTTCCGTTCGATAAATCTAAGCCTATGGAAAGACTTGGGATGAGAAATGACCATATCGAGATATTGGGTGTGAAAAGACCTATGGTCGAGCTTCCAGTTTCTGCTGCACGTTCCATGGCACAAATTATCGAAGCTGCTGTTACTAATTTCAAGCTCAAAGATTATGGATATGATTCATCTTATGAATTCCAAAGAAGATTCATGGAGATAAATCGTCGTAATAGTGGAGGAAGATAAATATGGATTTGTTCACTAGAGGAAATCCTTTAAACCCATATATAATTCCTTTTCCTGATGGTTGGGGATTGAAAGGAATCACATGGTATGCGATGTCTTACCTTGTTGGAGCATTGCTCGCACTAGCATTGTCTTCTTATAGAGCTTATAAAGATGGTTATCCTAAAGATTTCTTTATTAACCTGTTCTTTTTTGCCTTTCCTATGGGAATAATAGGTGGGAGATTGTGGTATGTCATAGCTTCCTGGCAGGAGTTTGCAGCTGAGCCTTGGAGAATGTTCTTCATATGGGAAGGAGGAATGGCTATTCAAGGTGGAGCGTTATTAGGAATTATTTCTGGAATTGGATTTGTTAAGGTGAGAAGAAAAGGAACCAATCTATTACAGGCTGCAGATTGGGCTGTTCCTACTGTATTAGTAGCTCAGATGATTGGAAGATGGGGAAATTTCGTCAATGCTGAAGTCTTTGGTAATGTCGTAGATATATCAGCTTATGGTGGATTACCAGGCTTTGTCATCAATCAAATGGGATATAACGGAACCTCTGCTTTAGCAAACGAATCGCAGATGTATGTTCCATTGTTCTTGATAGAAGGCCTTATAAATATTGGTGGCTATTTCTTATTGACTCATTTCTTTGAAGACGTCCTAGGAAAATGGCATGAACATGGCGATGGATTGTTCGGATACTTCATATGGTATGGATTGACAAGAATTGTTCTTGAGAATATTAGGTTTGGAGCATTTAATATGCATCAATCCGCTGGTCAATCAGTTTCCAGTGCTTATGTAATGGCTTGGGTCTTCTTTGGTGTTGGATTAGTTTTGCTTATGGGAAATCAAGTCTGCTGCAAATTGTATCGAAAAGGTAAATTACATTTACCGGATGGATTTGTTCATTTCTTTTTGAATGGAGCAGATGGAGATCCTTTGAATAGAAAGTTGGCTTATGGAGATTCTAACAAATGAAAAATAATATAGAGGCTATTATTTGGGATTTGGATGGAACTCTTATTGATTCAGATCTCTATGTAGTTTTGAACTATGTTCATATGTATCAAAAGTATAGACCTGGTTATTATCCACATTTAAGAGAAATTCTAGGATTCTCAGGTCCATCAGTCGTAGATACAATGAAGAGGCAATTTCCTGATATCCCACTCGAGGAAAGTGTAGGCGAATTTGAGAAGTATTCTAAAGAGAATCAATCTAAATTATTGACCCTTTACCCTGGTGAGATGGATGCTATAGAGTCTATATTTAATGCCGGAGTAAAGATGATCTTGTTGACAAACAAGAAATTTGCTAGTGCAAAACGTTGTATGGAATCTACTGGTTTGATCAAGTTCATTCCTCAAATTGTTTCTTTGGACGATGTAAAAGTTGGAAAACCTAATCCAGAAGGTGTCTTTAAATGTTTGAATCTATTAAAATCCCCGAAGGAAAAGACGTTGATTATCGGTGATTCTTCAACTGATATTGTAGCTGGAAAGAAAGCCGGGATAATATCTGGATTAGTCACCTGGTCTTTAAAAGGTCTTCCTAAAGAAGAACGTGATTATGAGTTTGATTCTTTCGAAGATATAAAGGAGTTTATAGTCGATGGAAAATACAATCGTTAAAGAAGTTAAACCTGTAGCTGTCATAGGATTAGGACCTGCTGGAGTTACAGCTGGTGTTCTTTTGAAACAATGGGGATTTGATCCTGATATTTATGAAGTTGGATTAGCCGGTGGAATGGTAAATCAAACAGCTGAAATCGATAATTACCCTGGATTTATGGGTGGCGGAATGGATTTGGCTATGAAATTTGATCAAACCGCTAGAGATAATAAACTTCATATCATTCATTCAAATGTCAAGAATTTGACTAAAGATGGTGATGAATTTGTTTTGACTACAGCTAAAGGTGTTTTCTATTATGAGGCAGTTATCATAGCGACGGGAACACACTATCGTCCTTATGCTGTGCCAGGTCAAACCAAAGTTAAAGGAAGAGGATTCTCTAGATGTGCTATTTGTGACGGACCTCTTTATAGAAACAAGGATGTCGCTGTGATAGGTGGTGGCAATTCAGCATTTGAGGAAGGAATTTATTTAGCCTCTATTTGTAAGTCAGTTACTTTGATAAACAGAAGAACTGTTTTCCGTGCACCTAGTAAAGCGGTGGAAATGTTTAAATCTCTTTCTAATACTAATATCATCGCACCTGCAGTTGTGACTGAATGTGATGGTGAAGGACATTTGGAGAGTTTGACTATCAAAGATCCTAATGATGAATCTGATAAGACAATTCAAAAGATTTCAGTCAATGCGTGTTTTATCTATATTGGATCTATTCCAACTACACAGTTTATTCAAATTCAAAATAGCCTTGATGAGAGAGGATATATCGATGTGGATGAAGATATGAGCTGTATTAATGTTCCTGGATTGTTTGGATGCGGAGACTGCATCAATACTCCATTGAGACAAGTGGCCACAGCGGTTGGAACTGGATCTAAAGCCGGGTATTCTGCGGTTAGATTTTTAAACAGAAAGGGGAGATAGAATGAGTGAAGAAAGAATAGAGCCTGCAATCGTAATAGGCTTAGGTGTCGGTGGTGTCACCGCTAGTATTTATCTCTCACGTATGGGAATTCAACCTCTTGCTTTTGAGGGTGGACAAATAGGTGGTCATGTTTTGAAGTTAGAAACAATCGATGATTATTCCGGATTTAAAGGAAGTGGAAGACAATTGGCTGATGAATTTGAAAAACAATTGAAATTCAACAATATTGAAGTGGTCAATGAATATGTCTTAGCTTTATATAAAGATTCCGATGGATTGTTTGTAGTAAAGACTAAGAATGGTGAATACAAGACTAAAGCTGTGGTCATCGCAAGTGGATTGAAATCAAAGAGCACTATTAATTATAATGGAATTGAAGTAATGGATAATCCATTATTGGATATCGATAGAATAAAGGATAAAAAAGTAGCTATAGTAGGTGGAGGCAAGGTGGCCTATATGGGTGCTTTATCTTTATCTAAACAAGCTAAGAAGGTTTATATAATAAGAGACAACGTCGAAGCTCCTTCAGTCTTAGTCAAAGAAGTTGAATCTTTGGAAAATGTCGAGATTAGTGATTCGATTTCTGAAGATGTGGATAGAATCTATGATTTGCCTAGCAAATCTAGAATGATTGGAAATACTGATTATTGCTTGCTAAAAGAAATAGTCGATGATCAAGACAACATCGCTGTTGGAAAAGACTGTCAAGCTTTTGTGAAGGGTGCATTTGCTTGTGGTGATGTAGTTCAAAAGAGCTTGAAAACTTTAGCTACAGCAGTATATGATGGAGCCATAGCTGGAGTTATGATTTATAGATTGCTTACAGGTATGGATCAAGTTAGCTAATATATATTGGAGATAGTTTATGAGCGACGAGAAGAAGATAATGACTTTTGCTAAAGAAGTGAAAGCTGAGATTGCGAATTTACCTTATAAATCCAAAATAATGCGTTTTGGTGTTCTTTCAGGTTTTACTAGAATCAATGGCGAAACTTCTTTAGGATCAGTTCCATCTATAACATATAAAACTGAAATTGCTTCTGTCGCAAAACTGATATTTTCTTTGGTTAAAGATATGTATGACATAACGCCTAGAATTATTTATCAAAGAAAGATGAGATTCAATAAATCGATGGTTTATGTCATCAAAGTTGAATCGAAAAAGACTTATGAAATCTTATCAGAACTGAAAGTCATGAAGAACTTCCAACCAGTTCCTTTGAGATCTATGCTGAATAAAGAGAACTTAAGATATTTCTTAGCCGGTGCTTTCATGGCTGGAGGAAGTGTCAATGCGCCATCTTCTAAGTCATACTTTTTAGAGATATCTTTTTCCAACAAAGATGATGCTACTAGAGTGATGGAAGCATTGCAATCGACTGAGGAATTTTCAGCCAAAGTAATTCAAAGAAGAGACAAATGGATAGTTTATTTAAAGAGAAGCAGTGAGATAGCGATGTTTTTATCATATATAGGTGCTACTAATTCAATGTTGAATTATGAGAATGCTAGAGTGACTAAGGATCTTATAAATAATGAGAATAGGCTCGACATTTGTGCTGCTCATAATTATTCGAAATCATTAAAGAAAGGTCAGGAGAATATAGAAGATATCAATAAACTTTTATCCAGATATTCTATGGATAGATTTGATGTCAAGACTCAAGCAGTGATGAAAATCAGATTGAGTCATCCCGATTCTAGCTTTGGAGAATTGGCTGAACTAATCACTGAAGATGGAATTTTTATTTCTAAATCCGGTGTATCGCATATCCTTTCTTCATTGCATGAGAAAGCTTCAAAATTTTAATACCAAGAGTTTTTAAGAAATTGAAATAATATTTCAAAACTCCGGCTATCATCAGCCAGAGTTTATTTCAAAATCTTATAGAAAACAATAATGATTATTAATTCATTCGATGGATATTAATTAATTCTATGATTTGAATTTGTAAAACAATTTCAATAATAAAATCTTTAATTGAAAATCAATTTCAATTAAATAAATACGATAAATAAAAGACTTTTTTAATATTGACTTCTTGAAAATTAATAAATAATCTATTTAAGGTTTTGGAGGATTTACAAATTGATAAATACTTCTTTAAATACATCTGATGGTGTGTTTTGGGGCTCTATATTAATCTTATCTTTGGCCTTGAGTGTCGATTCTTTATGTGCTTCAGCAATCAATGCTACAGATGAAAGAGTTAAGAATAAAAGAATCTTATTCATTTTTATTGCTGCTTTAACCTTTGGATTGTTCCATTTTATAATGCCGGTTATAGGTTATTTCTTTGGATCTTTATTTGTCGAGCAGATTCAAGCTTATACAAAATGGATTTCTTTTGGAATTCTTCTCTTTATAGGATTGAAAGGAATTGGTGAGCAGTTATTTGATATTCATGTTGACAAGATGGAAAAATTAGCGAAATCAGTAGATTTTGATGGTGAAAAATATATTAGAAAACTTGTAGCAGAAGGAAAAGATTTAAAAGAGATTAAAAGAGAATATAAAGAATTAGGTAAAAAACTAAAAAGAGATGAAGAACACGGCATAGAACAGCTCAAATATGAGGACCATAAAAAATGCAAAGCTTTAGGAGTTTATCTAATTCATGAAACCAAGTATTTGAATAAGAAGAGATTAGAAGAAATAATTCATCCAGAAAGTAAAGAACAAAAAAAGGAAGGAAAATTAATAGCTTCCTTCCTAGTTTCTTTACTTCTTCAAGCCTTGGCTACATCATTGGATGCCTTGGCTGTTGGATTCTCTTATGTCGGTCAATTGGATTGGTCTTTAGCCTTATGTTCATTTGGAGTCTTCTTTGCGGTGATATTCTTAATGTGTCTGTTGGGTGGATTCTTAGGAAAAATATTCGGTGAGAAGTATCAAAGAATTGCTAATTTCTTAGGGTCTTTAGTCTTGATGGTTTTAGGAATATTAGCTTTGTTTTAATCCTTTGCTAATCCATTGCCTTGGAAATTCCAACTAGTCTCTGCCACATGATTTGTATAGGCAAATCTAACAGCAAATCCTTGGAGCTGAATGAAAATCCAAAGACAAACTATGAATGTCGTTATGTTTGTATAGATGACGTAGAAAGTTAGACCATTGAATGGAATAGATCCGCTAAAACCGGCTATGAAATTAAATCCCCATCCTGTATCTATGAACATCGGCTCAAAATTTAAGAAACTAGCCAATCCCCAATGACACACATTGTTAGTCATAGCTTGGATTTCTTCGATAGATGTGTTGTTGTCTAATCTAAAGCTGAACACACCACCTATATAAGATAGAAATATGATGATGGATATAACTAAGAATGTGAATGGAATCCAGGTTCTTTTGAAAAGAAGATATCTGGATTTTTTAAGTGATGCTTTTTTGTAATCTTGAGGTGAGTGAAGCAATTTGTTTGCTATTACTCCAGCCATATATCTATCCACTTCCTTAGCTTGTTTGTTGACTAGTTTCATCTCTAATGACGAAAATCCGCAGATGATTAAGAATAGAAGAATGATAAAAATTATGAATGTGATTCTAGCAGTCAAAGTTCCATCGATAATAATCGGATTTGTATATTGCATATTCAGTTCTCCTCCTTTCTATTTGATACAGGGAGAGATTGATTACTGCTGCTATCTTGAATCTGCTTATATCTTTCTTCTATTTGTCTATAGTCGGTGAGAGGAACTTCTTTGACATCAGCTTCAAGTATTTTTTTGTCGCTATCTTCTATCTTCCTATCTTCGGGTGTGAACGTCACGATATCATCTTCATCTCTTATTTCTTCTTTCTCATCTTTAGGCTGGACTTGTTGATTTTGTTGGAAAGGATTGACGTTGTTGAATATATAGTTAGTAGTGTTGTTAGTTGTCGTGTTATTAGAATTTGTCGTGTTATTTGAGTTAGTCACGTTGTTTGAATTGATAGTATTATTTGAGACTGTGGTTTCTTGCATATATTGGGCATATGGGTTTTCACCAAGATATGGATTTGCTTTGATCATAGCATCATCTGTTTCTTTTTGATCGAACTCGGTGACTATGGAAGGTTTCTTACCTCTAAATGTATTTATTACTCCTATCACATAGTTTATAAAAGCATAAATTCCTAATGGAATAGAAAGAATAATTAGCAATGGCAAAAGAATTATAAATAATAAACATTTTCCAATTTCTAATAGAGATTTTATCATCTTATCCTCCTTTACATGAATTCATCCAAAGTCATTTGTGCAGCTTCGGGAAGATCACCGAATGCACCTAAGTCTCTCAATGAAGCGACTATTGCTGGAGAGACTTTGCATCTAGAGACAAAGTCATCGATAGAAGTAAATTTCTTTTTGTTTCTTTCTTCGATAATCTTTGTTGCCAAAGATTGACCTAAAGAATCTATACTTGAGAAAGGAGGGATGATTTCATGGGTCTTAGGATCTACAGTGAACATCGTCGCTGCTGATTTGTCCACGCTAAGTTTTCCCATCTTGATTCCTCTATCGGTCATCTCTACGAGGATTGTCATGGTGTTGACTAAGTTATCTTCCTTGTTTTCAGTGTGAATATGATTTTCACGCTTTTTATTATAAGCGTTTAACCAACGTAATGCAGCTTGTTGTCCACCTTGCATAACTTTTATATCATACGCATCACATCTCAAAGTGAAATAAGTGGCATAGAAATATTCAGGCTTGTGTAATTTGTACCATGCGACACGAACAGCCATCATAACATATGCACAAGCGTGTCCCTTAGGGAACAAGTACGCAATCTTTTTACAAGACTCTATATATTCCTCACTGACATTATATTTGTGCATCAATTCGATGTATTCATTTCCTTTTTCGGGTTTTACATTATTGGGATAGAAACCATGACGGACATATTCCATGATTGTGAAAGCTTTGTCTGAAGGAACTCCCCATCTTTGGTGCAATTGAAGCATGATATCGTCACGACATCCGATGACGTCACGAAGTGTGGCTTTACCAGATACGATCAAATCCTCAGCGTTTCCCTGGAAGACGTTGGTACCATGTGATAGACCGGAGATTCTGACCAAGTCACCATAAGATCTCGGCTTTGTCTCTTCCAAGATCTTTCTCGCTAGATTTGTTCCAAATTCAGGAAGACCTAATGCACCTGTCTTCTGCTTTAATATGTTTTTTTTCAATTTCAAAGCTTCTGGAGACCAGAACAATGATAGAGTTCCTTTATCATCAAAAGGAATGGATCTCCAGTCTACACCAGACATATCAGACATCATCTTGACAGCATACGGATCTACATGGCCTAATTCATCAAATTTTAATACGTTATCGTGAATGGCGTGGAAGTCGTAATGTGTTGTTCTCCAAGAAGCATCTTCGGAGTTGGCGGGGTATTGGTAAGGAGTGAAGTCGAATACGGACATGTTGCTAGGGATAACAATAATTCCACCCGGGTGTTGTCCTGTTGTTCTTTTGACTCCAATACATCCTTGAGCCAATCTATCTATCTGAGCAGGTCTTATAGTTTTAGGGTCTATTCCTTGGCTTTCGTAATAACCTTTGACATAACCAATAGCATTTTTCTCTTCTGTTGTTTGAATTGTACCTGCCTTATAAACATTTCCTGCACCCATTAATTCACGTGTCATTTCATGTGCTTGTGCTTGGAAGTCAGAAGGGAAATTCAAATCGATATCAGGAACCTTATCGGCGTGGAAGCCCAAGAATGTTTCAAAAGGAATGTTGTGTCCGTCTTTATGCATAGGTGTATGACAGTTAGGACAATCTTTATCTGGTAAGTCGAATCCATCATCGGCGATAGATAAATCCGCCCATTCCAAATGTTTGCATTTTTGACAGAGCCAATACGGGGGAAGAGGGTTGACCTCAGTAATTCCTGACATCGTGGCGACCAAAGATGAACCGACCGAGCCACGAGATCCGACAAGGTGGTTTGAAGCGTTGACTTGTCTAACTAGAACTGATGCAATCCAATAAATGACGTAGTAACCGTTTGTTCCTATACCATTCAATTCAGTTTCCAAACGGGTTTTAACAATATCTGGTAATGGATCTCCGTATGTTTCTTTTGCGGTTTTATAGACTAAATTTATTAAGTTCTTATCACAATCTTTGATGAAAGGCGGGTAAAGCTTATCTTTAGTAGGCTTCAAAGGTTCTAACATGTCGGCTATTTTATTGGTATTGGTAACTACTATTTCATTTATTAATTCTTCATCTTTTAAGAAACTAAAAGCATCTTTCATCTCTTGGGTTGAAAGAAAATACTGGTCAGGGTTTTCATATGGCTTTTGCTTCTTTCTTCTATATGGATTCAAAGGATGCAACGCACCTTTGAGTCCTTTGGCGAAGATATAAACATCACGATAAATTTTATCTTCTTTATTTAGATAATGGCAATCGCCTGTAGCGACTACTGTTTTGTTGATGGATTTGGCTGCGTTGATCAAATCTGCAATGATTTTTTCTAAATCTTCTTCGGATGATATTTGTCCATCGTTGATAAGCCAACTGTAACATGCAGGAGGTTGAACTTCGATATAGTCGTACCAAGACATTACTCTCTTTAAAACTGATTCTGATTTAGTCAAAGCAGAGTCGAATACTTCTCCATTGAAACATGCGGATCCAATTAAGAGATTCTCTCTATTTTCATCGATTAAGAATCTAGGTGTCTTAGGAACATCGGACAAATAATCAGTTGATGATAGGGAAATTATTTTATATAAATCTTTTAATCCTTGCTCATTCTTTGCATAGGCTACGATATGTTTAGGTCTTGCGTTTAAAATAACATCTTTAGATGTCAAATCAGCCAAATCAGCCATTTTAATATTAGGATTCTCTTCACTTACTCTTGAGAGCATTCCGATATAGACAGCTTCCAAAACTTCAGCATCGTAAATAGCACGATGAACTTTAGTTTCGTCGTATTCTATTCCTAGTGTTCTGGCTACAGCTTCCAAGGTATGAGATCTTTGCTTTGGAAACATATATCGAGACCAAGGCAAGGTATCGATGATTGGATTTTTAATTTCAGGAAGACCGTTCTTCTTCAAAGCTTCATTTAAGAATCCGATATCGAATGCCGCGTTATGGTCGATGATTACGGCATCTCCAAAGTAATCAAGAATTTCTTGTAAAGCTTCTTTAATTGGCTTACCACCATCGACCATCTCTTGAGTAATATTGGTTTTATTTTTAATAACATCTCTTAGTTTTCTATTAGGGTTGATAAAGAAATCTCTCTTATCATACTCTTGACCGTGAGAGTATTTTGTTGCTCCAAATTCGATGATTCTATCGTATCTAGCAGAAAGACCAGTGGTTTCCAAATCGAATATTACATAATCCGCATTGTTAAGAAGAATATCCTTAGTATTGATGCAGATATCGAGATGTGAATCGACCATATATAATTCACATCCATACAGCATTTTTACACCTGTACTTTTTTCGGCTTTCTGTGCTTCAGGAAATGATTGAACTACACCATGATCGGTGATACCTATGGCTTTCATTCCAAACTGCTTGGCCATTTTTGCATAGTTTGTAATAGTCGTCAAACCATCCATTGCAGACATGACTGTATGTAGATGCAGCTCGACTCTTTTATCTAAACATGGATCGACACGTGGTTCGTCAGCAGGCAAAATCTTTATTTGTTCTGGTCTTATTACTAATTGATGTGTGAAGTCGTCATTTTCAACACTTCCTGTGACTTTTATGTTTGTTCCTGGAACCAAACTATCTAAGAATTGCTTATCGAATTTCTTGCCTTCAAATATTATTGATGTTATTGAATCAGTACCATCAGTGTATTCGATGGTTAAGATTATCTTTCCACTCTTGACTACTTTTTCTTCAGCTTTGAATATCTTTCCTTTGACTATGACTCTTTTTAGATTGTCGATATCTTTCAGCATAGCAGGATAAGCAGTACGTTCTTGCTTTCTTCTCTCAGCTTCTGCTTCGATGGCTAGTTTATTAGCGTTATGAGCTTTTATAGCCATCTCCCTATATCTTTTCTCCCTTTCTTCATCAAACTTATCTAATTCTTCGCTTTCTTCAGAAGAGTCTTCTTTTGGTTCTATAGGTTCTGGTTCGTTATCTTTTTGAATAATAGGTTTGTTAGAAGATTTTTCCTCTTCCTCATATTCATCTTCATTGATAGGTGGCTCCTCATTTTCTAATGGAATTTGTTCGTCGAAGAAATCATCACAGGATTGTTTAGCTACTGCTTTGATTGAACAATTGATTTTAGATAAGAAGTTATTCAATTTAATGACATCTTCTTTAATTATCATTTCAGTTTCAGGAGTGTATTCAGTTACAATGAGCTTCTCTTTTGAATTATAGTCAAAGTATGTTTCTATAGAAGAAGCACCATCATTTTGCCAAGAATTCAAAAAATTATGTAAATTCTTGTCTTCATTTTGGTATTTGAAAGATAATCTTGTTTCGAATCCCTTAGGATTTTCTGCCATTTTATATATTTGTTGAAATAAATCTTTGTAATCATCGTAGTTTAAAAGGCTGGGGCAGCTTATCTCCACGATAAGCCTATTTACTTTTTTCTCACTTACGAGTTCTGAAAAATAGCATCCATCGAATCTTTGGATGTTTTCGACTCCTATTTTCTTTAGAAATCTTTCCATTAACGAATCCATAACCCACCCCCATCATTGTTTTAAATTATACAAGTTATTTCATATGCTAGTTGTGGTTGATTTTTATAAGACCTAAAAAAGCCTAGTTTTTAGTTATAAAGTACTTTCATCTATGTTTTTTTAAGTGAAATGTCGGTTTAATTTGACTTATTGCTGCTACATATTTATAATTGCTTTGCTATTCAGAGCTTTTTAGCTGCTTTGGAGAACTAAATTAAATAGAAGAGAGGTATTAAGGTATGGCAGTCCCAACAAGAAGAGCATCAAAGACTCGTAAACGTCTTAGAAGAACACATTTCCATCTTGCCGAGCAGAACCTTACCCGCTGCAGCAACTGTGGAGCTATGATCCAGTCTCATAGGATCTGCTCCTCTTGTGGATTCTACAGAGGTAAGAAAGTTCTTGACGTCAAGGTCAAGGAAGACTAATCAACTAGAGTAGAAACCTGTGTAAAACACAGGTTTTTTTAATTTGAAAAAAAACTGATATCAGTTTCTCATGCTATAAATTAAAAATAGTAATAAACTATTTACCTATATATGATTAATCATATATTGTTAGGAATTAACCAGCTATGAAAAAAAACAAAAAGAATGAAGATTCGACTTTGGAACCTGATATTCCGTATGATGGCGATACAAATGTGAAGAAGAAGCAATCGTTATCTGATAAAGTGACGATAATGAAGAACCAAGCTAGAGACTTTCTATTAGATCATCCAAAGACAAACTTTGTGTGCTCAAATGCATGGATACTTTTATTATCGCTGATTTCGGCCTTCATATTCGCTTATGGATTCTTAGCATTTACAAACCCGTTGAGAGTCCCGTTTACGTCTATTTTAGAAAATCCGGATTCGTTGCTCCAGCTTCAGACAGCTTATAAAGCTACTTACGGTGTTACTGCAATAGATAATAGTGCTCTTAAATCTTGGTATAACAGCTTGGATTACAATACAGCACTAAGCATTGTAGGAAAGCATTCGTTGGTATCTGGAGGAGCTTCTGGTTTCTCACAGGTCGTGACTAGAATCTTATCTTTTACAGGAATGTTTAAAGCAGGTAGTGGAATTGAGGAAAATACAATAATTTCAATACTTTATATCGCTATAAACATTCCTTTCCTGATTCTTGCTTGGACTAAGATTGGAAAGAAATTCACAATTTATACATTGCTAAATATTGGATTTTCTTCAATGTTTTTGAAAATTATTCCTGCAAGCTGGTGTGAGATCACTAATATTTATACTGATTATTTAGCTCGTGCATTAGCTGGTGGAATATGTACTGGATTAGGAACGGGTATAGCTTTTGCTGTGGGTAGTTCTACGGGAGCGGTCGATATCATTTCATTATTCTTTGCGGAAAAAAAGTCTACTTCGGTTGGAAAGTATTCGATGGTTTTGAATACGATCACAGTGTTGACTTACACATTGCTTCACTTCATCCTTTCACCTTCTGATGTTATTCCAGCAGAATTCCAAAACGATTTAGCAGGTGCTGCTTGGAACCAAGGTGTGCACCAAACAACTATGGCCTTGTATACAATCGTTTACTTCTTCGTGGGTGCTAAATTGCTCGATTTGATAAACATCAAGAACAAAAAGGTTGAATTACAGGTGTTCACTGCAGATCCTAACATGGCAAAAGTATTGATAAGTGGATTCCCACATGCCTGTACTTTGGTTTCAGGAATTGGTGGATTCACCGGAACTCCTAGACACATCATATACATGGTCGTATCTAAGAGTGAGCTCAACAGAGCTATAAAGGTGATGAGAGAAGCGGATCCTAATTGCTTTGTATCAGTTCTATCGACTTATCAAGTCTATGGTAAATTCTACATTAAACCGTTGGATTAGAGACAATTCGTTTATAATTTCTTATAATATTTATTTGCAATAGATAGTTTATTGGTAATCAATTGATTGGAGGTAATTATATGCATACAAATGAAGAACTTGCTGATTTGATTTTTCCTGATATTCATGAGACTGTAGAAGATTTGGAAAAACGTTATCCACCTAGAAATCTACCTGAAGGTGCTTTGGTAACTCGTTTTGCTCCTTCTCCTACTGGATTCTTACATACTGGATCATTATTCACTGCTTTGATTGCTTATTATGTCGCTCATATGACACATGGTGTTTATTTCTTCCGTTTGGAGGATACAGATCAGAAACGTGAAATCAAAGGCTCTGGAAATGAGTTGGTCGATCAATTAGCTTGGTTTGGTCTTAAGCAAGATGAAGGATTTATGGGTGAGGGACGTGATGAACAAGGAAACTATGGTCCTTATGTTCAATCTCATCGTGGCCATATTTATGATATAGTCATCAAAGACTTGATTAAGCGTGGAAGAGCATATCCTTGTTTCTGTACTAAGGAAGATCTAGATCAATTGAGATTAGTTCAGGAAGCAAATAAAGTTGTTCCTGGATATTACGGTGAATATGCAACCTGCAGAAATAAAACTATTGATGAGGCTTTCAAACTTATAAAAGAAGGAAAGCCTTATGTTATTCGTTTTAAATCTATGGGTGATCACAATAAGTTCTTCAAATGTCACGATTTGGTAAGAGGAACATTATCTTTGCCTGAGAATGATCAAGATATCATTATCAGAAAAGGAAATAATCTTCCTACATATCACTTCGCACACCTTTGTGATGACCATTTTATGAGAACAAATTGTGTCACTAGAGGAGAGGAGTGGTTGAGTTCACTTCCTATCCATCTTGAGTTGTTCAAGACTATGGGATGGGAAGCTCCTCAGTACGCACATCTCCCTGTCATTTTGGTTCAGGATAAAGAAACAGGAAACAAGAGAAAGCTTTCTAAACGTAAGGACAAAGAAGCTGCAGTTTCTTTCTTTATTCAAGAAGGATATCCAAAAGAAGGAATCCTTGAGTATCTTTTGACTATTTCCAACTCTAACTTTGAGGAATGGATGCACGCTAACCCTAGAGAGGATGTCTTCAAGTTCCCATTCAGCTTTACAAAGATGAGCAGAGAAGGTGCTTTGTTCGATTTGCCTAAGCTTTGTGATATATCTCAAAATGTTTTGGCTTATATGGATGCTCATAAAATTTCTTCTGAAGCTTATGAATGGGCAAAGACTTATTCACCTGAATTGACTTCATTCATCGAGAAGAACAAAGACAAATTTGAAGCTATAATGAATATTGAACGTGATCAACCTAAGCCTAGAAAGGATTATGTCAAATATTCAGACATCCTTCCTAAAATTGCTTTCTTCGATAATGATATATATGAATCTAAATTTAATGCCGCACCTCTTCCATTCGATAGCAAGTTTGATCACCAATTAATTAAAGATGTTTTGACTGCTTATAAAAATTCTTTGGATTTATCTGGAGATACTCAAACTTGGTTTGGCAAGGTTAAGGAATTAGCTGTTTCATTTGGCTTTGCTGCTAACGGAAAAGAATATAAAGCTAACCCATCTGCTTATAAAGGTGTCGTTGGGGATGTTGCAGCTTTTGTAAGAATCTGTATTACTACCACAACACTCTCACCTTCTTTGTTTGATGTTCAAAAGATATTAGGACGTGATGAAGTAATAAGACGTATAGATAAGGCTATTGCAACTCTTTAATTGATATCGATGACAATAGGATTATTTTCTGATACATTTCCACCTGATATAAACGGTGTAGCTACTGCTACTAAAAATCTTTTTGATGTACTCTCATCTATGGGACATACTGTTTATGTCATTACGACTAATCTTGAAGGTAAAAAAGAAATTACAGAGAAAGATCACATCATCAGAATTCCAGGCTTGGCTTTAAAGAAACTCTATTCATATAGAATGGCGGGTGTTTTTAGCAAGAAAGTTTATTCGTATTTAAAGAAATTAAGATTAGATGTCATTCATATTCAAACTGAAGCTGGAATAGGAACCTTTGGAAGAATAACGGCTAATCTTTTAGATATCCCTTTTGTGTATACATATCACACTATGTATGCTGATTATTCGTTTTATTTGAAACAGTATGTTCCTATTCCTACTAAGGCTGCCACGAAGATAATGTCTATGTTTTCCAAAAACTGGGCTAGTTCTCCTGATGAGATGATTACCACTTCCCAAAAGACTAAGAAGGCTTTGTTGCAGTATGGAGTCAATAGATATATCAATGTCATTCCTAATGGATTTGATTTTAATCCTTTGATCGAAAAGAGTAAGGATACAAAAGGAATTGATGAAATTAGGAACAAGTATGGATTGAATGGAATCTTATCTTTTTGTGTTGTTGGTAGATTAGGAAAAGAAAAAGGAATTGATTTTCTTCTTCATTGTTTGAAAAGACTTATAGATGTTAGAGGCGATAAATATAAGTTGTTAATTGTCGGAAATGGTGGATATAAAGCTGAACTTATTAAACTGACTAACAAGTTAGGATTAAACAATAATGTCATTTTTGTCGGTGCCGTAGAACATAATAAAGTAGCTTTATATTATTGTGCCTGTGATATTACAGTTTCTAGTTCGTTGACTGAGACTCAAGGATTGACAGTCGCTGAAGCAATGTCTGTCAAAAGCTTAGTCTTAGTTAGAGAAGATTTGAACTTCAAACCATTAATTATCGATGGTAAAACTGGTTTTTTTTATCAAAACGAAGACACATTTATAGAAAAAGTGGATTTGATCAACTCATTGTCTAAAGAAGAAATTCAATCGATAAAAGATGCTGGATTTAAGAAGAATAAAGAGTTGAATTCATTGGAAGCTTTTGGAAGGAGTGTCGAGTATGTCTACAAAAAAGCGAGAAGAAACAACTGGTGAACTGACTATAAAAACTCTTGTTCAAGAGAAGAACGGAAAAGTTATCATCGAATTTACTGATGGAAAGAAGGTAAAAATAAGCGAAGATGCCTATCTTTCTATGTTTCTATATCCAGGCAAGACTTTGACTAAAACTGGATTTGATAGTCTTGTTAAGACAACTGATGAGAAGATTGGTAGGGACTATATCAATTCATTACTTTCTAGAAGGCTGTATTCACCTAAGGAATTACAAAACAAATTGATCGATGTAAAAAAGATGAGTTATGTCGACAGCAGTTTGTTGATTCAAAAGATGGTTACAGAAGGATATATAGATTTTTCTTTATATGCTCAAGATAGGGTGGAATCATTGAAACTTAAAGGCTTTTCTAGAGAATACATCTATAAAGATTTAAAAGCCAATAGGTTGGATTCAGCTATTATTGATAATACTCTCGACAAGATTGAAATCGATGATGAAGCAATTATTAGAATAATGAATGACGAAATCAGAAAACATTCATCTGATTCATACGTTAAATTAAAGAATAGGCTTAAATATTTACTTTATACAAAAGGATATGATGAAGGACAAAGTGAATCTCTTTTATCAAAACTGATGATGGAAAATGGATATTTCTCATCTGATTCCAGACAAAAAGATGCACTTAGAAAAGCAGTTTTATCTTCTTATGATAAAATAAAGCGGTTAAAGATTGAACCTAGGAAAAAAGAGCAGAAATTATATCAATCTTTGCTTTATAAAGGTTTTTCTAGAGATGAAATATTAGATGTAATTAAAGAGGAGGACTTGTACTTTGATTAAAGATTTAATGGATTTTGAAGGTGCTATTGATAGCAACTTCATGGTGAAATCATGTGAAAAGGGAATAGCTGGAAGTGGAAAGCCTTATTTAAATATAGTTTTCCAGGACAACAGTGGAACATTAGATGCAAAGAAATGGGATGTTCAAGATAGTGATTTCTCTATCTTGATTCCTGGTGATGTCGTCGGTGTTCAAGGAAATGTTTTGAAATATAAGGGTAAACCTCAATTGAAGGTTGCTAAGGTCTATCAATTGAATCAAGATTTGATCGATAGATCTGAGTTTGTTCAAACCGCTCCTTATAAGACTGAAGACATGGTAGCTCAAGTTAACGGATTTATCGAGAAGATTAAAGACCCTGAAATCAAAGCTGTTATTCAAGGCGTGTTGAAGGATCATTGGGATGCTTATATTTCTTATCCCGCTGCTAAAAGTATTCATCAAGCTTATGAAGGCGGTCTTTTGTATCACTCGTTATCAGTTTGCAAGATAGGCTACGCTATAGCAAGCTTATATCCTGAAGTCTTCGATATGGATTATATCATCGCAGGTACTTTGATGCATGATATTGGAAAGGTCGAGGAGTTCAATGGACCTATAGGAACTTACTATACAAGAATAGGAAAATTGGAAAGTCATATTCAAATAGGTGCGATGATAGTAAATGCTAAATGCAGAGAGTTGAAAATTGACCAAGAAAAGACAGACTTATTAACTCACATCATCTTGTCTCATCACGGAATTCCCGAATATGGTTCACCTATTGTTCCGAAAACACCTGAAGCTTTTTTAGTTCATGTCGCCGATGATACAGATGCTAAATGTGATGTGATGAGAAATGTTTTGAAAGGTGTTAAGCCTGGTGAATTCTCCTCTAAAGTTGTGGCAATGGACAATATAGAACTTTATAAGAAGAAATCTGAATAAAGTAAAAATGATCTTCGATAAGCGAAGATCATTTTTATTTCCATTTTTAATATTTTAAATAAAAATTGTTAATCGTGTTGGTTTAAGAATTCTTTTACCAAATTCACATATTTTTCATGTTCTTGTGTATAAGACATGTGTTTCGAATATTGGAATATCACCCATTTGGATCCTTTTACTGCATTATGCATTTGCATATTGATAAAAGGAGTTGATTCATCCTCTCCGCCATCGGTTATCAATGTTGGAATATCCCAAGATTTCATCTTATCCAGATATTCCCAATCTTTTAAGTTCCCTAAAGGACAAAACTCATTGGGACCCCAAGCAGTTTCGTATGCTTCTCTTCCAAAAACTTTAGGTCTTCTCAAACATTCTGGAGACTCTTCTGTGTATTTTATGTTGTTGACGAACATATGCATAAAATCTTCGTTGGCCTTTATATATTCAGGGCTAGTCCAAGTATTTGTTCTCTCAGCTTCTTCTATTGCTTTTTGATCTTCTAAAGGCATAAATTTGATTAATCTATGCTGTTCTTTAGCCCAAAGAGATGAAGATGGCAATGTTGAAGACAATACTACGGATTTGACTCCTTTATGATCCGTATCTGATATGTAGGTTATTTCGAGCATTCCACCCCAAGAATGACCTAAGAGATGGACTTCATCTAAATGTAGATATTCTCTCAAGTTATCCAATTCTTTCACCCATGTCTCTTTGTTCCATAATTCTTTATGGCTTCCTTCGATAGATGATAAACCGCATCCTAATTGATCGTAATAAATTAGCATCCTTCCATCGTTTGCAAGGCAGTCTAAGACTTCTAATGTGTTATGAGTTGAACCGGGTCCACCATGTAATAAAATTAAAGGCTTCTTATTGCCTTCACATTTTCCGACAGTTCTGTAGTATGTCTTGTATCCCATAAAAGGAATATAGCCTTCGTGTATTTCCATATTTTCTCCTTTTTAGTATCTTTATCAAAATAATGATACTGCTTTAGTACTAATCATTTATACTAATATTTGATAAAATACGTGTCAAGGAAAGGGGTAATTTATGCCCAAAATAATATTGGTAGGTGGTGGTAGTGCGTCTGGAAAGACATATGTTACAGAGTCAGTTATCAAGAATTTAGATTCATCTAGGATTACTCATCTTTCATTAGATGATTACTATAAAGATCAATCTAATATCTCTATGGAAGAAAGAATGAAGGTCAATTACGATCATCCTAAGGCTTTCGATTGGAAATTGATGGAGTCTCAGTTAATCGATTTAAAGAATGGAAAATCTATTGAGAAGCCAATATATGATTTTACACAGCATAATAGATCTGGAAAGTTTGAAACTATTGTTCCAAAGGATTTAGTTGTTTGTGAAGGAATTATGGCTTTGGTCAATAAAAAAATTAGAGCTCTTTCAGACTTGAACATATTCGTCAATGCATCTAGAGAAAGAAGGTTCTTAAGACGTATTGAAAGAGACCAGAAAGCCAGAGGACGTAGCTTTGATTCTATTGTCACTCAGTTCTTCTCTACTGTTAGACCTATGTTCGAGGAAGTTGTCGGCCCAACTTCTAATTATGCTGATGTAATAGTCAATAACGATGATGAGCAAAAAAACTTATCAATCAAGGTTTTGACTGCCGTATTTAAGTCTTTATTGGAAGAAATAGATAGAGAAAACTCTACAAAAAACTAATTTGAAAATTTCACCGATTTTACACTGGTAAATTAAAATCAGCAGCAACTGATGGGTATATTTATAAATCTAATAAGAAGATTGAAAAATAAGAGTTTATTAGAAATGATGCTCCCGATTTGGGAGTTTTTTATATCATCATTTTTCAGTGATTCTGACAAGCAAAGCACTTTGCCGATTGTAAACTACTGCTGTCAATTATAAAAATCCAAACCTAATAATCAAAACTAATCTATTTCTTAAAATACTAGTTGACATAATGGTTTCCTAGGTCTAATATATACAAGCTGTCTTTGAGGATAGCAAAATTTGGGGCTGTAGCTCAGCTGGGAGAGCGCCTCCATGGCATGGAGGAGGTCGCGGGTCCGATCCCCGTCAGCTCCACCAAATTTGGCAGTGTAGCTCAGTTGGTAGAGCAGCCGGCTCATACCCGGTACGTCGAGGGTTCGATCCCCCCCACTGCCACCAAGTAGGTTGATAAGACTTTGTCTGTGTGGCGATGGACCGATAGCTCAATGGTTAGAGTCCCCGGCCCATAACCGGGTCGTTACAGGTTCGAATCCTGTTCGGTCCACCAAATTGGTGATACCCGGGGTTTGGCTGTAAAGGCAGCCTGACACCCTTAGGCGAAGCAATAGCTATATTAAACTGGGAGAAAATCCCAGTTTTTTTTGCTATTTACTTGAAACGCCTTTCTTACTTTAGCTTACTTTTAGGTAGTTGATTTTTTATTTTTAGAATATTAAAGTTATGCCCGATATTTATAGGGGTACTCTTTATAGAGCTAATCGGTTATGTCCATAACTAACAAAATTAAAGGAATCTTTAAACCTGTCGATCTTACACAAGGAAAGCCTTGGAAGGTCATTTTAATTTTCTGGATTCCTGTTGTTCTATCCTATTTGTTTCAACAGCTTTACACCTTGATCGATGAGATGGTGTTGGGTCAGTATGTTGCCGATCAGTTTGTTACTGGTGTCGACAATACTAATTCGTTAGTCTTTTTGATTTTGCAGTTTGCCTTTGGCTGTACTGCTGGATTCTCAGTTGTATCAGCGGGTAAAAAAGGTGAAAACGATCTAGATGGTCTTAGGAAATCGTTCTGGACACAGATGATTTTAGCTTTGATAGTTTCTATAGTTTTAACTGCGATTGCAGTTCCTTGTGTCGATCCGCTATTGAGAGTTTTGGGACTTACCAGTGGATATACATATGAATCAGCAAAGGTCTTTATAACGACTATTTATTCGGGGTTATTCACTCAAATTTTTTACAATTTGATATGCGCATTCTTAAGATCAATCGGTGATTCTTTAACACCGTTCTTGTTCTTAGCTGGGTCTACATTGTTATCCGTTGGTTTGGATTTTTTATTCATCGCTGGAATCCCTAATTCATTACCTGAATTTGGAATGGCTGAATCTGGATTGTCTGGTGCAGGTGGAATATTTGGAGCAGCTATGTCTGTTAATATTTCTCAGTTTGTTTCAGCAGCTGGATGTATTATTTATGCTTTGATTAAATATAAATTCTTAAGACCTAAGAAAGAGGATTTTAAATTGTCTTGGTCATTCTGCTGGGAACATTTAAAATTAGGACTTCCTTTAGCTTTCCAATTTTCAATCTTAGCTATAGGTTTGATTATATTACAAGCTGATATTGTCGACTTCGACACATTTGCTATGTACTATCATAGTGCTAACGGTTCTTACTTTAATTGGAATGGAATTGATCTAGAACCTATTAAAGAAGTTACAATTGGTGGGTCGGATAAGTTATCTTATAACTTAGCTCAAACAGCGTTCGGACCATCTAATAAATTTGAAACTGCATTGGAAACAACTATGGATGCATTGGGTGCTACAATGCTTTCATTCTGCTCTCAAAATAGAGGTGCAAGAAATTATCAACGTATAAAAACAGGTCTTTTACAGAGTTTTGCTATAGGTGGAATTATAACTGTTGTAGTTGCTGGTGTTGAATTGCTATCTAGTATTAATGGTGGGGTCTTATATTTATTCTTGAATCCTTCCTATATTACTCCAGCTGTCATTCAGTATTCACAATTATATTTCTTCTTTATAGCTCCTACTTCTTTTATGCTTTGTTTGCTGTTCATTGTCAGAAGTTCTGTGCAAGGATTGGGCAAGAGCATGTTTCCTTTCATTTCCGGCTGTCTTGAATTGGTTGCTCGTGTTGGAGTAGTTTATTTAATTCCTCTTATTGTAAATGGAAATGGAATGACATTCGATGTTCCTGGTATTGGATCATTTACTTCTAATCATTATGGATGGGCTTATCTATCTGTGTGTTTAGCACATCCGGCAGCTTGGTTATTAGCTGTTATTCCTTGCGGAATTGCTATTTATTATTATGTCTTCAAAAACAAGTTAGAAGCTCAGGATTTGAAGAGATATGGTAATGGAGCAATAATTTAATTAAGACTTTCCCAACCAATAGGACTATATAATTCGCTGATTTTCAAAGTTTTCGTCCTTTTGACCGCCCTTGAAGCTGCATTTCGTGCCTTCAGGGGCTTTTCTGATGCCTTTTTTGCGAACGTTTTGCTTCTCCGGTGTCGACAAATTCAGCAAAATATATGGCTAAAATGATTGTTGTATAGTCTATTTTATGATATAATAGGACTATATAAGGAGGCTTTGCCCATGCCCATTCCAAAAGAGATACTCGCAGTCGAGAGACCATCCAACACGGTCGTCCAGGCTTATGGAAAGAACAAGGACAGATATGCCGTAAAGCAGAGGGTCGGATGCAGAAGGGTCGGAGGAAGGAACGTCCCCATCAACGGTCCCACCATCGGACACATCGTCGACGGCGCGTATGTCCCGATGAAGAGGCTGACCTCGGATGCCGCGGACCTGAAGGACTGGGCCAACGTCGTCTACTGCGACAGCCTCTTCAGGGACATCATCGATGAGCTCTGCCTCCAGTACGACAGGACCGATGCCGTCAGGATATATGTCATTTCCGTCCTCCGCGTCTGCTATCCCGGAATCAGGGACAGGGAGCTCAAGGACAGATACGAGGAATCCTTTCTCTCGGAATCCTATCCCGGCGTCGCGCTTTCCAAAAACACGGTATCCGAATTCCTGGAAAGGCTCGGGAAGAACGTGTCAAGGATCGTGTCGTTCATGAGGAAAAGGGCGGAGTCCGTCTCGATGGACCACCATCTCATCGTCGACGGGACACTTAAGAGCGACGAGAGCAGCGTCAATTCCCTGTCCGACTTCTCGAGGAAGGCAAGGACGAAGGGCTCCAGGGACATTTCCGTCATCTATGCGTTCGATCTCGAGAAGAAGGAGCCTGTCTGTTCCCAGTGCTATCCCGGGAACATGCTCGACGTGACCGCATATTCCGATTTCGTCGAGAAATGCGGCATAAAGAAAGGCATAATCGTCGCGGACAAGTGCTTCCCGTCGTCTTCCGCGGCGAAGAGCTTCCAGGAGAATCCTCAGCTTCACTATCTCAATCCGGTGAAAAGGAACTCGAAGCTGGCGGAAAGGCACTCCATGTACGAATACGAGGGAGTCCTGAAGACTCATGACGACATTCTCTACAAGAAGTCTTCCGTCGAAGGAGGCAGGAAGTTCCTCTATTCCTTCCGTGACCAAAGAAGGGCGGCAAAGGAAGAGGCAGACTTCATCAAGCACAGTGCGGAAGACTATGACGACGCAAGATTCAAGGAGAAGCAGGCAAGGTTCGGAACGGTGGTCCTGGAATGCGACCTTGACATGGAACCCTCGGAAATCTACGAGGCCTATTCGAAGCGCTGGGAGATAGAGACGGTCATGCGCTACTACAAGCAGGCCTGCGAATTCGACGAGACTCGCGTCCAAAGCGACTATTCCGTCTACGGAAGCGAGTTCGTCAGCTTCCTTTCGTCGCTTCTCACATACAGGATCCTCAACGATTCCGAGAAAAGAAAAGTCCTTGAGGAATACAGCTACGGACAGATGATGGAAAGGCTCAGGAGAGCGAAGAAAATAAAGATCGACAAGGAAGGGTTCCGCCTGATCAGGGTGAACCCGTCAACAGAAAAGCTCCTTTCCGACCTTGGAATAGTCGAAAAGGAGCAGCCGGCCAAGAGAAAGCGTGGAAGACCCAGAAAGAACTCTATATAGTCCTATTGGTTGGGAAAGTATTAATTAATATCGATGTAATTAATGTTTTTAATAATATATGGATTTAGATTACCACTAACTATTAATCGACAGCGATTTCCTATTATTTTTTATTGTCAACATCATCATTTCTTTCATAGACTTCACCATCTTTTGAGTAATATTTTGTAGAATTTTCAGTTATAGAAATGTATAAATTGCAAGAAAAAAGAATAATCAAGCATCGAGGTCCAGACAAAGGTGGATACTGGGAGGTTATCGATGAAACCTAAAATAAATTTGCGTAAAGGTCTTGACAAATGTCGGGGGGGGGTAAAATCTCTACGTTATTATTTAATGTTCGGAAAGGAGAACAAAATGGAACAAGAAGTAAAAAAGCATGAGGGGTTTGGCGTCGCTTCGCTGGTGCTGTCGATTATCGCGCTTGTCTTTAGCGCGATCGCTTTGCCGGCTTGGGTATTCATGTTTTGGCTAGACTATCTAGCCTTGCCGTTGGCTGTGCTCGGATTGATTTTCGGCATCATCGGCAGAGTGAAAAACAAAGACGGCAAATCGCTGGCGGGCATTATTATGTCCTCGATTGCCCTAGCTTTCTCTGTGATAGTCTTAGTCGTTGTTTACGTCATTTTATTAGGTGCAGCTGCAGCTCTCTAAGAGTTTCTTACCGTTTTTAAAATTCTAGTTTTTCATGGCTCTTCAGGGGGCAATGGTTGGTTAAAAATACCAGCAACCCCTGAAGGGCCGATTTTTTCCATTTTATTTTCCTCTTTTTTAAATAGCTATTTACCTTAGCCGCGCGGGTTCTTCGTACGATAATTGCTTTTTGATTGAAAGGATTGATCGCAGTTGTAACCTATTCTTTCATAAGTAGACTTATGCTTATTGAGCCTTAAATACGGTTTCCCTTTTATGGATATTGCGTGCGTGCTTTTTGCATATGACATCCAAGGTGTCTTGTAAATTGGATGACAGGATCGTTTTGCGATTTTAGTGTGCGACCAAAATGACAATCGATTGCAGGTTTGGACAGAGAATCGCTTCTAAGTTACGCTCTTATCAAATTCACTGGCATCATAAAAGCTTTTTCGTTGATAAGTCTAAGCTTGTCACGAGCGTCAATGACTAATCCGGTCTATTACCTATGTTTCAAAGAAGGCTCCGCTCATGGCACAGGCTTGAAGGTTTCGCTGTTTGGCCATTTATAAAAGCCGGTACACAAACCTGCATCCATGAAATAAAGTTTCGGTGATTTAATGATTCATTAGATGCGTTGGCCACGTAAGGTTGAAGAAGATAATTGATCCCAAAAGCCTCTAAAATATTTATTCATCTTTTGATTGTTCTCCCATCGATCCCTAGGCCTTTTCTTTTTCTTTTTGTCGCACTTCCTTCGAGGCTCCCTATAATTAAGCATCTCAAGAGCTATTGATTAAGGTATGGCTCAAGTGAGCTCCCAATCTCGCCTACGGCATAATCGCCATTGGAGAGACCGACGTTCCTAATATCCAATTCAAGAGGGATCATCTGCGCCTTCACTGGGCATAGGTAGCCTTCCTTAACTGCTTGATGAAGCGTGTATTCGTATGCTTTCGAATCGAAGAACTGGCCTAGATTCTTTTGGTCTGCTCTGTCTGGCGTTGCAGTGACGCCCAGTACTTTCGCCGAATCAAAATACTTAAGAACTCTTTGATATGTTTCGCTCATTGCGTGATGAGCCTCGTCAACCACGATTACGCCAAAGTCGTCTTTTTTGAACTTCTTAAGCCTTGCTTCCTGAGACAATGTCTGAACCGATGCAACAGTCACCCTTTCACAGCTGCCAACGCTTGTTGACTCTGCCTTTTCAAGCGACGTAGTCAATCCAGTGGTTTGGTAAAGCTTATCTGATGCTTGGTCTAATAATTCGCCTCTATGCGCAAGAATGAGTGCTTTTTCACCCTTTCTCACTTCTTCTTCCACTACTTTTGAAAACACTAAGGTCTTGCCTGTGCCAGTAGGGAGCACTAGCAATTTATGCCTAAAATAAGCAAAATAGCCCTATAAAATGAAAAAAGGACTGATATTTTTGGTATCAATCCTATTGTTTCAATATGGTCGGAGAAACGAGATTCGAACTCGTGACCTCTTGGTCCCGAACCAAGTGCCCTACCAACTGTGCTATTCCCCGCGCAAATAAAGAATATAAATCAATTCTAATTTTTACTCAATAATTTAAATTAAAATACAAAGAAATCAACTAAAAAATTTTTAAATTGCTAGAACACGTATACAATTTATTGTGGATATATAGTTAAAAAACATATAAAATTATTTTAAAGAGGTTATTTATATGGTTTATACAATAACGTTAGCACCAGCAATAGATTACATTCAAAGAGTTAAAACTTTGAAAAAGGGATCTTTTAATAGAGGTTATTCTGATTCTATGGAACCTGGTGGAAAAGGAATAAATGTTTCAATTATCCTCAAGAGATTGGGCGTTGAATCAATAGCTTTAGGATTTATAGGTGGATTTGTTGGGGAATACATAATCGATAGTTTGAATGGGGAGCATATAGAAAATAATTTTGTAATGGTTCCAGGATCATCCAGAATCAATTTCAAAATTTTATGTGACGAAGATAAAAGTGAAACTCAAGTAAATGGAATAGGACCTATATTGACTTCAGACAAGATTGAAGAATTTAAATACACTTTGGAAGATATTAAAGAAGGTGATACGGTAGTTATGGATGGACTGGTTCCACCCGGATTTGAAGAATCGACTTATAAAGAAATTTTAGCTTATTTAAGTGAAAAGAACATCGACTTAATCATCGATACATCTGGTCAAGCTTTATTGGATTGTTTGAAATATCATCCTTTTCTTATTAAGCCTAACATGCGTGAATTGTCAGCGATAATTGGAAAGCCGATGGATAATGAAAAACAGATCTTGGAAGGAATTGAAATCTTAAAGGAAAAGGGTGCTAATAATGTCATAGTATCCAGAGGAATAAATGGAGTGATAATGGTAGATTCTAATGGAAAAGTTTATAAGAAAAAGACACTTTCTGAAAAAGCAATTTCAACTTATGGTGCTGGAGATGCTCTTTTAGCAGGATTCATTTGTGGCTGGAAATTATACAATGATTTCGATAAAGCGCTAGATATTGCTATCGCTTGTGGAACATCGAAAGCTTTGAACGGACATCATCCGACTAAAGATGAAGTGATTCATTACTTGGAATTACTTCATGCCAAGGTTTAGCTATTTTTGATATGTTTCACCGTTGATGATTTTCAACGATCTATACACTTGCTCTAAGGTTATTTCTAAGGCTAAAGGGTGTGTGAAAGTCAAAGGCGAGAGTTTCCAAAGAAAACCGGCTTTTTTTCTGACGTTGTCGGATAATCCGTATGAACTACCTATGACAAAACTGATTGAGACATTGCTTTGACTAATCTCTTTGAATTTCTCACTGAATTCAAAAGAATCCAATTCTTTTCCTTGTAAATCCATTAATATCAAGAAAGATCCTTTAGGAATTGAATTTAAAATTGTTTTTGATTCTTCTTCTAATGCTTTGTCTATTTGTGATTGGGAAGGCTTGTCTGGTAGCTTTGATTCTTTCAAAGCGATTATGTTTACTTTAGCGTATTTTAAAAGTCTTTTTTTGTAATAATCATAAGCTTCTTCGAAATGAGATGCATGTGATTTACCGACTAGAAAGAAATTTAGAGTCATAAAGCTGAATCACCACCGCTTGTAGGTTCTTTTTGATTAAATGTTTTTATGGTGATGTTAGATGGCACTTCACCGCACTGTATTCTCATGACGTCATGAAAAACATTGATGGCTAATTTAGGAGTATTGCACTCTTCGCTTAAATGAGCAAAATCGATTTCTTTAGTCTTATCTCCGATTATCATAGATAAATAATGAGAGCATTGCTCGTTTGAAAGATGACCGTGGTCTCCTATTATTCTCATCTTTAAATAATTTGATCTAGTAGAATTCATAAGCATTCTAGGATCATGGTTAGATTCGATGAGATAAAAATCACAGTTTTTCATATAATTTAAATCTTTCTCGGGAATAAATCCTGTATCAGTCATATACAGTAAAGTTTCATTATTATCTATTTCTTTAAATAGATATCCCATAGAATCTGGTGCATCATGAGAAGTGGGTAAGGCTCGTATAATAAAATCCCCTATTTCAATCTCTTGAAAAGGATTCAATACATTTGTTTTTTTGTATTGTTGAGCGATGACGCCCTCATCACCAGAATAAGTTGTTGAGGCAAAACAATCATAGCTAGAAAGATGAGCCGCATGATCAGAATGTCTATGTGTTATAAAAATAGCATCGATAGACTCAAAGCTTCTTGAAATTGATTTTAGACAATCGACAACTCTTTTTTTAGTGACACCACAATCTACCAAGATAGTAGTGTTTTTGCTGTAGATTAAAGTAGAGTTTCCCTTTGATCCTGATCCAACATTTATAAATTTCATATTTAAATTTTAAATCCTGCTTTTTACATCTCTTCCAATGGAGGCTCTTCATTATCTAAACTGGCGGTTTGAGTTGTATCGATGGCATTGAAATGACAGACATTCTTTTGGAATGTGAATTGAATTTCTCCAACTTTTCCGTTTCTGTTTTTTGCTAGGATGACTGTGACATTCGAAATAGCATCATCATCGTTGTTGGGCTGATCTTGTTGCTCTTCTTGATTTTCTTTGTTATCGTTGTCGTGATAATAATCAGGACGATAAAGCATCATAATTTTATCAGCGTCTTGTTCGATACTTCCTGAATCACGTAAATCTGACATCACAGGCTTGTGGTCGTCTTTTCTAGATTCTACTGTTCTCGACAACTGTGACAAAGCGATGACAGGAAGTTTTAGATCTCTGGCCATTGCCTTTAGGGCTCTTGAAATATCAGACACTTGATTTTGTCTGTTATCACTGCTGTTAGTTTTAGCTGAAGCAGATTGTATCAGTCCTAAATAATCGATTATAACCAATCCTAAGTCAGGGTGTGAAGTTTGCAGTTTTCTAACCTCACCTTGAATCGCTCTAACATTTGTACCCGGATTATCGTTGATAAACAAAGGATCTTTAGCTAAACTATTGACTGCATTTTGGAAGTTAGACAAATCTCTTATGTTCGTGCTTCCGGCAGATACACTTTTATCTGGAGTAAGTATAAATCCACCTCTGTTATCACGTGTTTTAGTATAGTTTAAAGATTCTATCGTTTTTAAATCTATTCCAGCTCTATTCGTTAAGAGACGTCCCATGATTTGTTCTGCTGTCATTTCTAGAGAAAAGAAAGCGACAGGTATTTTTTTATGAGCGATATTTGTTGCAATGTTGATTGCAAAAGCTGTTTTACCAACCGAAGGACGAGCACCGATAATGACTAATTCTCCTTTTTGAAAACCTCTTGTATAGTCGTCCAACTCTGAATATCCGGAAGAAATTCCGGTGAGAAAACTATTCTTTCCAGTTTTTCTTCTTTCTTCTATTCTTTCATCCAATTTGCCTAAGTAGCTACTCAAAACTTGTTCGGGTGTTTTAAAGCCCCCATCGTTTTGCGCTTGCATAACATCATTGACTGATTTTTGGACTCCATCCAAGAAATTAGGAATGTTCCCTACTCCTTTGTTAGCTTGGCTTAAATTCTTTTCTAAAACTTCTTTCATTTTCACTAATGAAGAAGTTTGTTTGATCTGCTTAATATATTCGCTTAAATCAGAATAAGGAGGAACGTTGGTTATTATGTTTGACAAATAATCAGTGCCACCAGCTAAATCAAGTTTATTTGACACTTTCAATTTATCAGCTAAAACGGATGGGTTGGGTCTTGTGTTGCTAGCTTCATAACATTCGTTCATAGCTTCAAAAATCAATTTGTTTCTCTGATCTTGGAAATCATCTATTTTTAATGTTGATATAGTTTGGTAAAAACAATCTTCATCCAAAAGAGCTAAGGCCAAAACCGAAGTCTCGCTGGCCAATATTTTTTCCTCTGACATTTAGCTCCTCCTTTCTAAAAGTGACTTTTAATAATTATTTGCTAGGCTTAGGATTTACTTTGACATTCATGATGCCATAAATTCCCTTATATAGATTGATCTTTACATGCGACATTCCAAAGGAATTTACGATATTGTGCTCTGGAAAATCATCCTTGTCGACATCAATTTCTAGCTTTTCTTTTAAAGCTTTTTTCAATTCTTTAATTGAGACGGTTCCTATCATTCTTCCACCATTGCCAACTGGAGCAACGAATTCAAAAACAATTCCTTCAAGTTTTTTGGCGTTTTCATTAGCTTTGGCACGATTTGCATCATCAATTGCTTTTAATCTCGCTAATTCTTCTTCTCTTTCTTTTACTGACTCAGGAGTATAAAGAACACCAAAGCCTCTAGGAATGATGAAGTTAGCACCATATCCATCAGAAACTTCGACAACTTGACCAGCTTTTCCAACACCTTTTAAATCTTTTTTCATAATCAATTTCATAACTATTTACCTCCTACAGGCTTCAAATCTATTAAAGTCTGAGTATTTTTATTGTTTTTACTGTCTTTTGCTAAAGAAATATAATCATTTAACTTGCTATATAAGTCTTCCGCTACTTCAGTAGGAGAAGTAGATGAAATACTAGCGGCAGCTGCTGAATGGTGTCCACCACCACCCATCTTCTCCATTATAAACTGAACATTGAACTGGTCGCTTGATCTAGCTGATATTCCTACTTCGGTTTGAGAAATTCTTCCGATACTGAAAGCAGCATCTATACCTGCGATGGTCATACATTCCTGGGAGACCATAGCCAATACTGATTGGTCGACCAATTCGTTTTCGTCGGGATCTTTGGTAACGATTATTCCAGTAAAAGGAGTCTCCATATTGTTGAGGAATTTAGTCTTCATCGTGTAACGCTCATAATCTTCTTTTAAGAAGTCATCGGCCATTAAAGAGTCAGCTCCAAATCTCTTTAAGACAATCATTGCATCGAAAGTACCTTCACTGACTTTATTTCTAAAGTAGTTAGTATCGAGCATTGTTCCAGCCAACATGAATGTAGCCTCTTCTTTAGATAGTTCAATCTTATAATCAGACATCGATATGTATTCGGCGACTAGTTCACAAGCGGATGAAGCACTAGAGTCAGAACCGTTGAAAACGACATTTTTGAATTGTGATGAGCCGCGTCTATGATGATCTATGACACCGACATTCATATTATTATCATCATCTATAAAGTTAGGAAATATCATTCTAGATGGTTCATTTACATCGACGCAAATGAGTAGAGTGTCTGGTTTTATTAAAGTCATTGCTTCGTTGTAGTTTACTGTCATCATTCCAATTTGACCAGAAGAATAGATTTTGGAGAAAGCATGTTTGCAGCTGCTTTCTACGTTTGCTGAATCATACAAAATTTTTGCCGGAATTTTTAATGTTTTACAAATTCTATATACACCTATACAGGATCCGATGGCATCAAAATCGGCATTATAATGTCCACAAATCAAAACATTAGATGCATTTCTTATTGTTGTCGCTAACGATTTTGCACGTGTTCTTAGCTGTGTTCTGTTTCCAGAACTCTTGGATTCGCTCTGTCCTCCAAAGTATTGAAGGTTTTGATTGCAAGGTGAAACGACTACTTGGTCACCACCTCTCGATAGAGCGACATCCAAAGCTTCTCTAGATTCCTGAGCCATGACAGGAATTCCAGGATATCCATAAGCTAAACCGATTGATATTGTGAATCCACCGAAACTATTCCTGATATGGTCGACAATATTGAAATTATCAGCTTGCATTCTATCAAAATCTTTTCGACTACCTAATAAGAAATATGTATCACTCTTAATCATTGATATATAGAAGCGATAATTTCCCGCAAAATTGATCAATTCTCTTTGGAGTTCACTAATTTTAATTGTGAAGTCGGTTTCCTTCATAGAGGTAGATAAATCAGAGTAGTTATCTATTTGTAAATGACCGATAACTAGGGCTTCTTCGGAGAATATCTTTCTTTCACTTTCGGACTCAGTAATATTTTTGAGGATGAATAGACGAGCCTCTTTTATAAGTTTAATTAAGAAAGTTTTGTTCTCATATTGAACTTGTGTCGTTACACTATCGTTTTCATCATCGATTATTTTCTCTAATTCTTCTGATATTTCTTTTATAGGATGTTCAACTAGATTTATACCTATATTTTGTAAATAATCGTTTTCCCAAATTATTTTCTTTTCTTCATCGAATATGATAGTTCCTATTTGACCGAATTTGTAACATTCCAAAACATCGCTATCTAAGATTTCAGATACAGAAAGATCAGTTTTATTTTTTATTGATGAAATTTTTATAGTGTATGAACTGATAAGAATTGTATAGAAAGAAATGAAAAGTACCATAAATACTATGGCGATGATGTCATAGTATTTAAAACTTGGAACTAGATATAAGCATAAAGACCATGCAATCACGCAAAGAAAGCCGAATAGACAGGAAAGTGTTAATGTGATTTGTAAGTTCTTCAGTATTTTCTTCATTTCTTTATCACCTCGTACAATAATCATTATTATATACGAAATCTAAGAACTTGTATTTTAGGCTTTAATTACTACCTTAAGTATGTTCTATTTTTTGTATATATGACTATAATCTACTAGGTTTTAAGGGTGGTGAAATCATGAAATTATATGAATTTGAAGACGAGCAGCCTAAAAAGATATTAGTTGATGGTGGAATTATAGCCTTTCCTACAGAGACTGTGTTTGGACTTGGAGTTCGTTTTGATAGGAAAAATTCTTTTGATAGACTGATAAAGGTCAAAGAAAGACCTTCTACTAAACAATTTACTATGATGGTAGGAGATGTAAGCTGGATTTATAAATATTCATTTGTAGATGAAAGACAAAAAAGAGTAATTGATTCCTTATTGCCTGGTGAATTGACAGTTATTCTTAAGAAGAGACCTGAGATTCCTCCCTATGTCACTCTAGGTGGTGATACTCTGGGATTTAGAGTCCCAGGCTATGATAGACTGAGAAAATTCTTACTAGATGTTAATGTTCCATTGTTAGTCCCTTCGGCTAACAAATCTGGATTTTCTCCAGCTAAGAGTGTAGAAGAAATAGAAAACATATTTGGTGATGAGATTGATGGAGTTATTAATGGAACTACAGGAGATAGTATTCCTTCAACAGTAGTTTTATTAACTGGAGAAGAACCAGTTGTATTGAGACAAGGAAAAATTACTATAGAGCAAATAAACAAAGCCTTTTATAATAAGTAAAAGGGGAACAAATCTAAATGAACAATAAACTAATCGTTTCTATCGGAAATGACCATGGTGGAGTAGACGCCAAGTTTTACTTGATAAAATATTTGCGTGAAAGAGAAATAGAAGTTATTGACGAAGGAACTGATACAAAAGAATCTTGTGATTATCCTATCTTTGCAAAAAAAGTGGCTAATGATGTGAAAGAAGGAAAGGCAACATTCGGAATCCTGATTTGTAATACAGGCGAAGGAATGGAAATGGCAGCTAACAAAGTTAAAGGAATTAGAGCTGGATTAATATATAATGATGAAACTGCTCATTTAGTTAAAGAACATAATCATGCTAACGTCATTACATTCGGGGCGAAGTTTTTCACTGGAGAGCAAATGGCTCGCTTTGTTCAAATATATATGGACGCAGAAGAACTTGGTGATAGACACCAAAGAAGGGTTGATGAGATAGAATAAGACAACTTTTTGTAAAACATACATCGGCTTGAAAGCCGATATTTTTATTTAAAAAGAGAATCAAAAATAAAAAACTCAATATATTTAGTTTTCTGGCTGCTTTGAAAATGTGAAAACGCTTGCAACATACAAATCGAAAATTTTGCTTGATATGTTTTCCCAAAGGTGATTAAATAGCAAAGCACTTCCCGAGAGGGAG